>OMCL01000040.1_pt1 | contig 29140 bp, 22 predicted proteins | sample 1645071 | NCBI WGS metagenome assembly OMCL01 (sample SAMEA103958162, study PRJEB25191) | human gut metagenome
GAAAAAATGCCCGAATGCTGCTGTAAAAAGCAGTATTCGGGCATAAAAAAGCCTCGGAACAAATTGTTCCGAGGTATTGGCAGAGGTATAACAACCTGTCAAGTCACGGTAGTATTTGCTTTGCAAATCTCCACCTTAAAGACTTGACAGAACGTTTTTACGGGTTTAATTGCATTATAAACCCGTAATAGGGATTCGAACCCCAACAAACAGAGTCAGAGGCTTGCAATCTTTTTTCAAAACCGACTATTTAAGCCATTTTTCAGACTTTGCGTCTTTCTAAAATCTCTCAGAATTTTATTTTTGCTTATAACCGCAAATTCGTATGAGGTATTGCGAACCTTACAATGAGGTGTCGAAAGAAACTCTAAATCCGCATCATCTTTTACAGCAGGGTACTGTGCAATTTAATGACGAAGAATATAAAAGCTAATTATTCAATCAGATTAATCCAAACTCAAGTCTCGTATATTCTATTCAATAATTAGGTAACAAAAAAGCGCCGTATTTCTACGACGCTTTTGTCTTGCTCAAAAGATGGAGCAAGGGAACGCTATTCAATTATCTGTTGTACTTTTTCTTTCTGCTGGCAACCGTTGTAGCAAGGGTTGCGCCGCCGCTGGCTAACAGTAGGGAAATCCACAGTGCAAGGTTGCTTGTATTGCCAGTCAGCGGACTCTTATCTGATGTTCCCAGTTTAGTACTGGCAGGCTTTTTCTCAAGAGCAGCAATCGCATCTTCGATAGCCTTTGCCATCTTGTCTACTTCGGATTGCTCTGTAATATTTTTACCACGGACAACATCATTGACAGCAGCTTCCACACCGGAGAAATCCTTGTAATCATTCTTGTTCAAGGCATTTGCTTTAGCAATGGCTTCGTCAACCTTAGTGTAATCAGCATCCTTGTATTGCAGGGCAGCAATGGCATCTTCAATAGCCTTAGCCATTGCATCAACCTCGGTCTGCTCCGTAATATTTTTACCACGGACAACAGCTTTGACAGCGACTTCCACGCCGGTGAAGTCCTTGTAGTTATCCTTGTTCAGTGCATTTGCTTTGGCAATGGCTGCATCTACTTTTGTGTAATCTGCATCCTTGTATTGTAGGGCAGCAATGGCATCTTCAATAGCCTTTGCCATTGCATCAACCTCTGTTTGCTGGGCTTTGCTTTTTGCTCGGTCAACAGAGTTAATGGAATCTTTTACCGCAGAATAATTTGTATAAAGGCTGCTATCAAGAGCCGTTGCCCTTGCGATGGCTGCATCGACAGCTGTGTAATCAGCGGGGATGTTATTGTCATCCCACACAAAAGTTGGATGACCGATTCCGGCAACCCATTCAACGCCCGCACCAGCACTGGTTTGCAAGCCAGCAAGGACATCTGCGGAGGTGAAGTTGGAGACAGCAGTGCCGCACGATGACTGGTCAAAGGTCGGGTCGGCACTCGCAGTACCTGCATCCCAATCTACCACCAGCTTAGCAACGGCTAAGTAATTGCCTTTATTATCAGGATATTTTTCTTCATCAAGCGTTACACCATCAGGAGGGGTATCCGGCCAAATGCAGTCGGTAACATGGGTCTTTACAACAGCTGTAATCCAAGTGATATTGCCAGGCTCAGCGCAAGTGATGTTTTTTGTTGCAACTATGCAATTTTTGATTATTACGCCAGGCTTGTTCCCAGAGAAGTTTTCAAAGTTTGCACCGAGAATACCACCTACAGCTGAATAGATATTATTGCAGGAAACAGAACCGCCAAACCAACAATCGGTAATCGACGAGCTGTCCGCAGAGTTTTCCCACTGACCAATCAGCCCGCCAACGGTATCAACATCATCTTCATTGGACTCTGTACTGATAACCTTGGCGTCTGAGCCACAGCCTTTTACCTGTGTACTCCAAGTGCATTGACCAATCAGCCCACCAACGAACTTGCTGCCAACATTGTTTTCTATTTTTCCGCTTGTATAGCAGTTTTCAACAGTGCCGCCATTGACCCAATCCGCCAAAATGCCGGCAATTAATGAACCATCATTTGAGTCAATATCAGCGTCTATAACAAGTAAATTCTTTAATGTACCACCGTCAGAAACAACTCCGAAAAGTCCATTTCGAACAAGTTCGTCCCCAGTATAGTGATGGTTCAGATTCATGATTTTATGATGCTGTCCATTAAAAGTACCAGCAAAATATCTGCCAAAGTTGCCGCCATTTCCAATGGGGGTCCACTGGGTGCCGGATAAGTCGAGGTCATTATCTAAGTAAATCGTTTTTCCTTCAAATGATACAGATGCAGTTTTGTCATTGACTAACTGCGCTAAACCAGCCAACTGTTCGGCAGTGGTGAAATGGTATTCAGTATCCGTCTTATGGTCGGTGTACCAGCTTGTATCTGCCGTACCGTCCCAACTATCTACTGAAGTTCCTTCAGCAAACGCTGTCATCGGAACAAGTGCCATCACAAAGCACAACGCAAGCAGAAGGCTTAGAAGTTTCTTCTTCATTTTTATTCCTCCAAAATAATTCTATCCGCTATTTACTTTCTCCGGCAGCGGACACGCCGAGAAAAGATGTGTTTACGGGTGGTGGTTAGGACTTCAATATCAAACCACCATCCTTCCGGCAAACGCAAAAAGCCGAAGCCAAGGCATAATGCGCCCTGTCTCCGGCAACTGGTTCGTTATAAATTGTATGAAATAAGACTTGACACACTGAAAAAACGGCGCTATGCTCCTGCCGAGCCAAGGTGAGCCGACAATGATTGTCGCATTTCCGTTTGCCATAGTCAAATCCTCCTTCCATAATTTCTAAGGAAAAAAGGATATAAATCCTCCACTATATAATTACGCAAAAATATTATAGCAGATTTTTCCCGAAATCTCAAGAGGTTTTCAGAATATTACACTTCTCTTTTTCTCAAATCATTGCCTTCTTCCATTACTCACGGAACTGTATGACTTCTTGAATACTTCCCGAAAAGGGAAAGCCGCCGTCTGTGACAGCGACTTTTCTATTTAGCGGGTAAACCGTCCGAGAAAACATTGTTTCCGCCTGCTTGTTAAGGTCTGTATGGTAATCGCTCAGCTTGTTGGTAGTCAGTAGCTCGGCATACAAGGGACCTTGTGATTGCTGATATACCACAGGTGTCGCTGTCCCCAACTCTATCTTGTATGTGAAAAAATCATAAGACAATTTTTAATCCGTAATTTCTATTGAAAAAGTACCATTGCTATTAAGTACCAACTTAAGATTGTTCATTGTAGTGTTATAAAGGTGGTCTCTCGCCGTAGACGATAATGAGGCACGAGTTTGCGTAAGTGCTTCTCTAAAGATTTGCTCTGCATTTGGCAAAACAAATGAGTTTGCAATTACTTTTTCAAGTTCTTTCTTGAACACTGTATCAAAGGACTTGTCCTTTTCAGGTGTCATAAACTTATCAAGATAGCAATAGAAAATAATGTTATTCCAAAGAAGTGATTTGAAGTCAGAACCATATTTTGTCTTTTCAAGAAGAACAAAATAATTTGCATCAACATCCTCAATAACAGACCAAAAGTCAGAATCACTTGAAGCAAGAATTATAGAATCCACATCATCCTTATATACTGCTTTTGAAACACCGGCAAGAGCTTGTGATCTACAAGAGACTTGTCCTCTTTAATACGCTCAACAACAACGGTTCCGACTTCCACATTATATGTAAAGAATTTCAGTTGCAGCCAAGCCTTTGATGAGTTAAGTTCATCATAATAAACTACTACTTTATCAATCTTCTGTATTTCATAACCATTAAGGCTATCAAACATAGCAGCTAAGCGATAAGGATCGCAATTTTCACCATCAACAAAAATTCGAAAAGGGTTGATTTCTCGAACCCTTTTCGACAAACTGAAGGATATAGCTTTGGCTATATCCTTTTAAACACTTAAAACCTAAATGTTTTACTTTCCCCTGCTTTAAATTCAACTGTTTGTGATTTACCGCCGGCTTTAATATTAAGCTTTTGGTCAATATCCGAAGTAACGGTTGCGCTTATTGTTTTACCGCCGTCTGCCCATTTTAATTCAGTTACGGTAGCACGGTTACGGGTTTTAATCCCTTTAAGCGTTCCGTTTTCAAAACCCGAATTCGGGAGGGCCGGAAGAAACTCAATATCATTATTATGTGAATAAACAAGAGATTCATTTATAATACCGAGATAGCCTATCGCAAAATCAGTACAATAGCAACTGCCTTGGTCATAATCGTGGTTAGTCATTAGTGAATCGTACCTGATTTTATGGTTCATAAGTTTAACGAGGGCATCTGTTAAAGAATCTGAATCCTTTAACCTTGAAGCAATAAGGCTACGGTGAACAAGTGCGTGTGACGCTTCATTTTCACTCTGTCTGTTTGCAATTGCCTGCTCGCAGGCTTTTGACAGTTCATCATTTCCCTGCGTTTCAAAAAGCGGCCATACACCGTAAAGATGACTTAAATGACGATGTTTATTATTTTCATCAAATGAAGTTGTTGCCCATTCTTTAAGAGCGCCTGTTTCATCATAAAGATACGGCGGAAGATTTTTTTCAAGTTCCCGCCATTTAGAAGTATCAGCACTTTTATCAATGTCGCCCATAACTTTAATAAGCATATTAAGATTATCACGGCAGGCAGAAATATCAATAGCACAGTTAGCATCCGATGGGCTGTTATAATTTGACGGATTATTTTCAGGCGAATAGCTTGGCAAAATGCAATATGTTTCACCGTCATTTAATGATGTTTTGCCCTCTTCATAATGAATAGAACCGTCTTTTGCGGTATAATATTCAGGGCTCATCAGCTGACTCCAATAATTTGCGCTTTTCACCAAAAGCGGATATAAAATATCTTCTTCAAGCCTTAAATATCCACGCTTTTTAATTTCTTCAATTTGACTTTCTGTTAAGTCTTTTTCGGTAACGGAGAGAACCGATTTAAGATTTTCAAGGTCAAATTCATCACTTAAAGGAATATTGATATTACCATATGAAAGAAGAGTTTCATAAAGCGGGTTAATCATCCAAGATGTGCCGGCGTTCCAATATCTGAAAGGATAAGGATAGCAGGTTTCGGTGATTACTGCTTTATCACCATCGGTATTGACCGGAGCCTGAATAGCGTCTTTAAACCCATGTGTTGCATATGCATTTTCTTCCCAATCAGGAAGTTGCCGCAAAATGAAATATGCATAGCCGATAGGGCTGCGTGACATATTGCTCGTATTCATTGAAGAAGTTTGCAAATTAACATTTGCGTCCATTGTATATTTACTGCCCCAGCCGGTGTTAAATTCACCTGTCCACATACCGTAAAGTCGGCTTGTGGAATAACCCGAACAGCAAAGATACGCATATCTGCCGGCATAATATGTACGCTGGGCAAGAGCAGAATTTATTTTCTTTTTACCCTTTTGTATTTTTAAAAGTGTTTCATTTGACTCAAAATTATCATCACCCAATGAAAGTGTAACGCTGTCGAATTGAGGCTGATAAATTTCCAAGTGATTATTTAACGCTTTATCATAATCAAAATCATTATTACCTGCATATTTTGCAACTACACATTCAAGCTTTGCTATACAATCTTCGACAAGTTTGAAACCATTTTGCTTTTCAAAATCATCAATTTTTCCCATATCGTAAGTTCTGTCACTTACAGTAAGAAGATAAACACTGTCGGCATCGGTTATTTTAATGCCTGTATTTTCACCCAAAAACTGTGTTTCGTCTGTTTTCTTATCTATCAATACTTTTTCTTTGTTTCCGCCTGAAGTAATTACATAAGTTACTGTTGCATAACCGCCGTTTTTAAGTTCACTTTTTTCATAATCAGGATAGTGTGAAACAAGCGCAAGGTAGTTTGCATTATCATCAGTTAATTTTTTATACTTCATATTAGCTTCGTCACTGTCGCCGAAATTTGCAAGAGTTGAAAGGTTATCAAATGATAAAGTTAAATTAAGCTTACTGCCGGAAGATGATTTATTAAGCTTGGTAATCACAACATCATCTGCCATTGAAGTGAATGATGTACGCTTCCAAGTGCCGTTTTTATCCGTAAAATCAACACCGACCTGCGATGTTTCATAATCTGTATAGCGAATATATTTTTTAGTGCTTTTCTTATCAAAATCAAGCCGTAATTGGCCGCCCGGGTGATAACGGTATACGTCATCATAGTTTGCATTATCCGTAATATCTTTACATTTAATAATACTTTGCTTTACTGTTTCAAGTTCATCATAAGTTTGAGGACAAGTACGCTGATTTTCATTAGGCATTATAAAATGCATATTTTGAAAAATAAATGTGTCGCTGTACGGACTGCCGCTTGTAATAAACCCTTGAAGTCCGTTTCCGGATACCATCCCCTGCCTCCAAGATTTAGTTTTATTTTTTCTCGAATCTTTAAGCTCGGTATAATTATATGAAAATGAAATTTTAGAAGTATCTTTAAAGAGAGATTTAATATCACCTTCGCTGACTTTGCCCCCTGAACAAGATGCCAACGAAAAAGCAAAAGTTACAGTTAATAACACACAAAGTGATTTTTTTAAATATCTATTCATAAACTCACCTCGTAAAAATTATAACATACAGGCATAAAAACAACACGACATCATCTTTATGTAAATGTCGTATATGTTATAATAAGCAAGGTGATTTAAATGGATTTCATTTGGAACAAAATACAATTTGCAATAACAGATTTGGATGGCGGCAAACTCGGCAAAAAAATACCGATGCACGTTCACGCAAAAGGCTGCTATGAACTGCATTTTGTAACCGAAGGTAAAGGCACGCTTATAGCCGATGGCAGAGAAATTGAATTAAAGAAAAACGATTTTTTCATTAATTTCTTGGCATAAAAATTCCCTCCTGATGTATATTCTACATCAAGAGGGCTCTTTTTTCTATTGTCCATTTTTTACGGACTTGTTCAAAATCTAATTCCATCCTTTTTGTGTGTCTTATCACTTTTAGGCTTGTATGAGAATTTTAAGAAATGTTTTTTAAAATCTTTGATTTCTTAACAGTGCTTACGGTTGCCTGAATTATCGGACCGGAGAGCAAAACGGTGGCAATTGTGCAAATTCCGAATTTACCGCCGAGCAAAACGCCGATAATTACCATTATAATATCAAGAACCATTCGTACAATTTTGATTTTCCACCCGTTTTTTTCGGCAAGCGAAAATGTGACTGCTTCATATGAGCCCCTGCCGAAATCAGCGGCGGAGTAAAGCCCCGTTCCGAACGAAAATATAGCAATGCCAAGCAGCATTATAACAAAATTAACCGCTTTAATATCTGTATAATGCTGAATTTTTGTGAATACATCCACGAAAAAACTGTAAATGATTTGGTAAAGAATTGTGCCGACATTGATTTGCTTTCTGTCATAGAAAAAGGCAAAAATTATCATTGCCACAGCCACAACAAGCGACGATGTGCCGATTGACATACCTGTCACATTCGTCAGCCCTTGCCACAATATCGCAAGTGTTGCGCCGCCGAAACCTGCGCCTATTGCAAGCGTAATTCCGTATGCGGATATTATTGATCCGATAACAATCATCAGCGTTTTTGTTGCATATTTTTTAAATTTCATATTATCGCCTACAAAAAAATAAGACTGTAAACTCTGCTGTTGTGTTCAGAAACAGCAAAATTTATAGTCTTCATCAGCCGAGACAGCTTTATTTTTTTGATTATACACCCGAGATTTTATAAAGTCAACGGTTATAAATATGATATTCTGTATTCGCTCGGAGTTTTTGCTCATTTCAATTCGTATTACGATTTTGATTTGAGCGATGTCTCTCAAAAGGCTCTGCCAATTGTGTATCACAAGTTTTCAACAAATTCGTATAAGGAATTGCAAACCTTACAATGAGGTGTCGTTCGAACACAAAGTCTACTACTTTATTTTTCTATTTTGCAATCTCTATTGAAAAAGTACCATTGTTATTAAGCGCCGGCTTAAAGCAAAGCAGCTCCACAGCCTTTGCGTATACTCCGTATTTCAGCACTTTATTCACCTGCGATTGAGATAATTTTCGTTCGGTTACAGTATGTATTCCATCATTCTTTTCTTTGTTTTCAGCCCCATTTTTTCATAGAATTTTTCTGCCGGAGTGTTCCCTGTCCATACATTCAGTGTTACTTCGTAGCAGTCCATCCTTTTTGCCTCTTTTTTGACATAATCAAACAGAGCCTCGCCGATATGCTTTCCTCTTTGTTCCTTGTCTACGCACAAATCGTCGATATACAGTGACTTGAACGGTACTGTATTGTTAGAAACAGACTGTTCCTGTAACTGACAAAAGGCATAGCCCACACAGATGCCACTGCCGTTTACGGCAACATAAATCGGCTTTTTGTCATCATTTATCATTTTCACCAACTCATCAGTCGTGTATTTGGTGGTGCCGGATATAAAAATATCCGGGCGTATGTCGGCGTGTATTTGGAGCACCTGCTTCAATAACTCGATAATCCTCGGTATATCCTTTTCTTCCGCTCTTCTGATATTCATACAGTATTAGCTCCTAATGAATAAATTTTCGAATTTATTATATAAAGATTATTCTTGTCAGTCAATTTAAAAGTTAATACCTGAATATACTCCGTAGTGGTCGGACACATACCCGTTGTTCAGGTCGTTCAGCACGGTATAATCTACTGCTTTTCCGTCGGTAAATATAAAATCGATAGGCTCATTACCGGTAGAGCGATAGCCCCACTCTTGATATGTGGCTGTCTTTTTTGCTCGGTTCGTGCAGTCGTTCAGCTTGGACGCAACGAGCTTATAAGCCGTTCCGTCTTGGGTTTCGTTGAAATCACCGGTCAAAACGGTGCCGTCGGTATTGTTGTATTTTTCTTTTAGCTCATTGAGTTTGTTCATAACTACATTTGCACCGAAATCAGCTGCCTGCTCCGATGCGTTATCCAGATGAGTGTTCAAAAAAATGATGTTTTTGCCGTTCTGCTTATTCAGCAGAACAACATAGCTGCAAATTCTGTAGCATCCGGCTTCACAGTGATTACCGTCTTTGTCGGTGTAGGTGTATTTGCTTTCCTTTTCGGGAGTTTCGCTGAGCCAGATTGTGTTCTTTTCCACAGCGGAAAACTTGGTTTTGTTCCAAAATACAGCATTCATTTCGCTGTTCTTTTCTTCGCTGTCGCCGCCTCGCTTTACTCCGTAGTTTTCATAATCCGGCATAGTAGATTTGAGCTTTTCCAGCCAAATAGAATTCATTTCCTGCGTGCCGATTATGTCCGGTTTTATACTGTTCATATAGCTTGCAAATCGGTCGCAGCGTTCTGCACTTGAAGTGCCGTCTAATTTTTCACCAAAAGCGGCAGCAACATTGAATGTTACTGCGCTTATGTCGCAGTCAGAGTTTTTCGGAGGTGTATATGTCACTTTAGGTGAGCGATAAACGAAGCAAAAAGAAGCGATAACAGCACCGACGATTATCAGAGCCACTACGGTATTGTAGGTATTGACTCCCTTTTTGTGAACTGCGTTCTGCAAAATGAATCTAATGAAATATATTAAAAGAGTCAAAATCAATCCCGCCTTTGCCCTTGCGCCAAAGCCGACAGAGCAAAATGACATCAGTACCGTCACACCGAAATTTACGCTGAATGCAATAATATCACGCTTGTATCCGCTTTTGGCAGAAGTGAAGAAGGAGCAAATTATTTCTGCAATACCAAAAATCACAACACAGAGTATTGCCGACACAGCAAACAGATATGCCCTGTCGCTCAATATGGCGGTTAGGTCTATTCCGTGGTTGTGTATGCTTGCCGCAAAAGTGATTAGCGAAACATTTTTGTGACCTGCATAAAACATCGGCAGGCACAACACAGCAATGGATGCTAAAAAAGAGAGCAGCCGCATTATGTGCCACGGGGTTTTAGCCTCAGAATCTTTTAATATGCTTCCGAATTTTTTGTTTGTTTTTAAATGATTATCCATTTTTATTCTCCAAAATAAACAGTAGCGTTTCTGTCGCTGTCCGCACCTCTGTTTACCAGCGGCAAAACAACCTCACTAATACTCGATAGGCCGATTGAATTGAGCTTTTTACCGAATGGTTTTGCAAGACGGTCGGCTTTCTTCAACACTGAACATGTCATTTTGTATTCTGCGGAGGAAGTAGGTATGTTTCCGTCGCCTCTGTAAAGATTTGCCGCAATGTTGATAACAAAGGGGACTACTTTTTTTGAGCTGATTTTGCTTATTTCGCTCTTGCTTACACCACTCGAAAAACGAACGAAGTGCCATACCTTCCCGAATGTAAGATGATTTAGAAACTTAGCAAAACAGTGAATAATGGGCTTGTATTTTTTACTCGTTTCCTTAGAGATACTCATGCCTACGGCAAAGTCGGCAAAATTGTCGTAGTCATATTCGGCATCGTACAGTGCTTTTGATACAACGCCCAAAAACAAGTCTTTTGTGTACTCCTCGAGGGCAAGCCCGTTTGTATCGATGCTGTCTGCGCAGTCTGCACAAATGGTTTTTATTTCTGCTTTTTTCTGTTCTTTGTTCAGCACTATTTGGCGATAATACGGCGGAAATCCCGTCAATGCCGCTGTAGAAATGTCATAAAACTTTTTGTTTCCTATTTTGCAATAAGAAATGTTGTGCATATGCGTATGACCGGTAAGCACAAAATCAAAGCCTAAGTCGGAAAGCTGATTCCTGCGCAGCTCATATTCATTCAGCATATCACCCTTTGCAACAGCCGCATATATAGGCGACGGCGGCACAAGAGGGTGATGTGTCATTGCTATAATGTATTGACCGTCTCTTTTTGCATTGTTCGCTTCTGTTTTTACCCAGTTCATCAGTTCGTCGCTGAATCCGCAATCGGGATCGCCGTAGTCATCGTTGAGTGCAAACAGGCGGTATCCGTCTGCAAGCTGTGCCACATACGACATTGTGCTTTTGTGCTTTGCGATGGCGTTGTTATAGCCAAAATCGCCGTAGTATTTCAAAAGTTGTGTTCGGTTTACTGACTCAACCTCTATATACTTGTCGTTTTTGTCTATGCCGTATGTGGGCATACGAGGAGTGGTATAGTCGTGGGTTGCGGTTATAACATACACTCTCTTGCCCTTTTGCTGTAGCTTTTTCAGAGCGGCTTTCATCTCGTCGTGAGAGGTCCTTTCGCCGTTATATGTAAGGTCACCGCTTATGAGAACAATGTCCGGCGTATCATTTTTGCACAAGCAGTCAAAGGTGTGCTCAACGATTTCTTCGCTCCTGCTGAAAAAGAGCTGGCCCGGCTTTGGCTTTTTGTTTTTGTCAAAGCCGTCCACAAAATTCTTTTTTGAATAGTAATGGGTGTCGCTGATAACCGTGAATTTCAATTCATCATTCATTCTTCTTTCCCTCTGTTATTGGCTTTTATGAACTCGTCTTTGTCGTTTAGATTCCATACACATTTACCTAAGATGTATTCAGCCTTTTCTTTCTTGCTCATTTTGAATGTAAAAGGTCTGTTGTTTTGGATTTCGTCATAGACAGGAGCGGCGAGAGTTGCTTTTCCGTCGTGCAGAGAGCAAGCCGCCAAAATTACAATGTCGCTGTCATTAGGCAAAATGACGGTGCTGTTTTTAGGCACATCAAATTCGACAATGTAAAAGTACATACTTTTTGCAATTTCATCCTTGCCGTTTTTGTGACAATGGGTTGCTTCATATGCGATTTTGCCTTTTTTGATATATGCGGTTTCACCGAAGTCGTACAAATCCCATCTTGCAAAACGCTCAAAGCAGGAATTTACCTTTGCCTTTACTCCTCTGCCGTTTATGACAAATTCGGCGTCTTTATCCCCGACCAATGAGGCACAAAGAAGTGCAATTTTGCTGTCTTTACTGCCCGTATTTATCTTTTGTGCAGAGGCAGTAAGAGCGTTGTTTTCATTCTTGTTAATGATGAATTTGTATCCGTTTGAATTGATTTCATCAGGCACAATTTCAAACGGAACAGTATAGTCATAGTCGCCGCATTCGCCTTGCTTTGTGATAATATTTTTGTCGAGAGGCAGTTCAATCGGTACAGCCTTTTCCGCTTTTACCTTTTCACCGCTCTTTAGCTTGAGTGCAAAACTTTTGATTTCGTATGGTTTAAAGCTTGTAATAAGTTTTCCGTCCTTTATTTCAGCCTTGCCCTTGTATTCTTCACTTGCAAAAACTTCTTTTGCATCCTCTATGCCGTTTCCGAGTGTGAGCGAAAATTTGTTTATGGTTTTGTTTGCACCCTCATTGAGCCTTATGATGATTTCATCGCTGTTTTCGGCTTTTTTGATAGCACGAACAATGACATCGTTGGAAGAAACACTGCCGAAAGAATAATTTGTACCCAAAGCTCCGTTGTGCTTTTTGCAAATATATGCAGTCATAGGAGTAATGAATTTTCGTGCCTCAAGCTGTGTGTCTGTGCCGACATCTCCCTTGTGGCTGAAAATGGCGAATGAATATCTGTTGAGCCCCAAGTCCATCATTGACTGCATAGAGTCGATTCGATAGTTGTGCTTAGGCGTGTGCAGAACGGTAAATCTCAGCGTGCTGTCGTTGAATTTGTCCCAGCCGTATTTACATTCGCTGATTACGGATACACCGCTTTTTCCGTTTTTGTCTGTAATGTCTGCCCAATTTTGAGCAGGTACCTCATAGAGTTTGTCGCACATATTCTGCCTTTTTATTGCACCGAGCCCCAGGTCAAATGTGGCTGTGCCGTTGCTTACATTAAAGCTGAATTGCTCTTTTGCCAATGTGCGCAGAGACTGCCATTCTATTTCGGAATATACCTCTACACATTTTCCGCCGTCCGAAAGTGCAATAATGTTTGTGAAGGTACTCTTTTTGTCACGCTGTGTAACCTTGAATGCGACACGGCATGGGCCTTTTTCGATTATTTGCATTTTAGATTTAACGGGGATTCTGTCTGCCGCATTTTTGTTTTCGTTATAATCCATTTCCCACGCAGGCCAAACGCGTGAGCCGTTGTACTTGAGCAGCCCGAGAGAAACAGGCTCTTTCAGAATTTGGAAATTGTTTTGTTCCTTGTCAATAATTGACGCAATATCGCCGTTTGGATTTAGGGTGACGATATACTTTTGATTTTCCATTCTGTTCTTTGAGATGGAAACAGCACTTTCTGCGTCGCACGGTATATCGCTTACTCTCGCATCATAAATTCTTGTACCGAGACTCTTTACATCTGCAATGAACAGAATTTCGGTATAAGTGTTGGTTCGGTTTATAACTTGACTCTTAATCTCGTTTCCGTCATCATCGAACACTCTCACATTTTTATTGCCTATACCGCTAAGTCTGGCAGTTACGGTCTGCTGCCTTTGGGACTCAATCGGGTTGTATACCATAATAGGTGTACCCTTGCAAAAATCTGTTTTCATATTCAGTGCCAGTGCCGATGCGGAAGCTTCCAGCTCGTTTGCAAATTGATTCATTGACACGGCATAGTCGTTCCATGAACGCTTGTAAACTCTTTGGCAGCTTGTACCCGGAATATCATCGTGGAATTGGTGAGCAATGAATCTTTTCCAGGCTATGTCGATAGCACTCTTGTTATATTCTTTGATGCCGAGATAAGATGCTGTTACACTTGCTCTTTCTGCAATGTCAGCCAGTTCCTGACATCTTCTGTTCCAGCGTTTTCCCACCGCTCTGGAAGTGTAACCGCCTACTGCGTGGTCTTTCATGACCAGCTCATTGTTCCAGACAGGGAGCTTCGCCTTTTGCTCCGGTGTGAAATTTTCGTCAATATCGTGATAAATTCGGTCGGCTGAAGATGCCAAAACCTCAATATCACTTCTGTTGTTTTTGCTTATTTCTTCTTCAACAAGTTTTACGCTTTTTTCCTTGGGTGCGCCGCCACGGTCACCGATTCCGTGGAAAATATAAGTCATATCGAGATCGTATTTTTCATTCTCTTTCAGTTTGTTTTGGACAAAATCCCAGTCACGCAATTTTTTGAGCGTAAAGTAGTAGTCGTGAGGATTTACACTCGCATATATCTCGTTGCCGTCTACGCCTCTCCATCGACCTATGTCAAACGGCACTCCGTAGGCACTACCCCAAGCGAGCTTTTGGGTGGTGAATCCCATCAGATTGGCGTGACTTGCGATGCTCGGCAATGCCCAGCCGAAGCCAAAGCAGTCCGGCAAATATATATCAACGCTTCTTTTTCCGAATTTTTTGTCAAAATATGAGTTGCCGAAAAGAATGTTTCTAAACAAAGCCTCAGGTGACGGAATGTTTACGTCTCCGTTTTCAAATGAAGAACCGCAAACATTCCATCTTCCTTCTTTTATATATTCTTTCATTTTGTCAAAAAGTTCCGGATAATACTCCTCCATCAGCTCGTATCTGTATGAGCCTTCAAATGAAAAAGTGTATGTAGGATATTTTTTGAACAACTTGAAGTTGTCAACAAGTGTGTTGTAGATATATTTGCTTACGGTAGTTTCAAAGTCCCAGCTCCAAACGGTGTCGAGATGTGCGGTTGCGACTGTATAGATTTTCTTTTTATTGCTCATTGTTTTTATTTTCCTCGATACTTTTTTTATACTTTTTGTGTAGGTACAATGTGAGTATTTGGAGCAGAATTACTGCTGCCGCCCCTGCATAAATGCTTGCCCCGTTTATAACAGCGGCTGTGCTTAAAGCTATAAATGTGCAGATTTGTATGCCCGACAAAATGATATTTCGCTTATATCCGTTTTTTGTATAAGAAAACAGGGATATAACCGCACAAACCAGCGAAGTCAAAATAACTGCCGCAAAGGATATAAAGCAAAGCAGCATTGCTTTGTTTTGGAACACCGATGCGGAATCCGAAATGATACTTTTAATTATTGATATAAGATTTATGCCTGCACCGTTCACTTTATATACAGGTATCAGCAGTGCGACTATCGGCAGAAAAAACGATATGAGTCTGACGATTGCTATGGGCGAGCCGATGGAGGACTTCTTGAGTCCGTTCAAAAAATTATCGAATCGTTCCCATTCTTTTTCTGCCCTTATTTTGTCGCTTTCGAGCCTTTCGTCAAAGCCGTATTGCACGATATTCACGCCGCAGCTCGGACAGTTTGGCTTGAGATAAAACGGGCTTAACTTGGCACCGCATTTAGGACATTTGTTACTCATTTTCGTTGCCTCCCATCGTCTGAACTTTTGCTTTTTCTTCTCGTCTGTTTTTTAAGTCCTCACGAATTTGCTTTAGCTTTTCGCCATTCAGATCGTAGAATGCGTACGGAATAAGAGTAATGAGACCTAACAGTTTAGGTATCAGAATAAACAGCGCCCATATCCACAAGTCAGTGTGTTCTCCTTTTACGGCTACCGAATTACCGACTGTGTCTTTAGTGAAAGTTAAACCTATCAGAGGCAGCAGTGCAGTACCGATAGAGGTGGACAGAGAACCGGTCAGCTTGCCTACAAAGGTGAGTACGGAAAAGCTGACTCCCTCATTTCTTTTTCCCGTTTTCCATTCCATATAGTCTACCGTGTCGCCTATCATCTCAGTAGGAATGACATTGTTGACAGTTTGGAAAAAGGCAAAGAAAAAGTTTTGGAGCATAAGCAGAACAGAGATGGCAACAACATTTGTTTTATAAAATCCGAGGCCGCAGAAGAATACTGCCGTGCCCAAAACAGCGTTGAAAATAATATTCATCATAACTATATGCTTGTTGTCCATTTTTTCTTTCAGCTTTGGTATCAGCAAATATGATATAAAGCCAAGCAGAGTACCCGGCAGAGTTATCCACAAAACAGCAGAGTTCAGGTCGAGTACCTCCGAATAGTAGTAGGTCTGAAAAACATTTGATATACCGCCGAGACTTCCGAGCACATTCGCAACAATAATTAGGAGCAGCGGCTTGTTTTTAATGAGGACTTTGAAGTTATCAAGCAGTGACGGCTCCTTTACGCTTTGACTTACTCTTTCTCTTATTTTCAGTCCTGCAAGAGAGAACAGCCCCATACCGAACACACCTGCTATACAAGCGAGAATCAAAAAGTCCTGTGCAAGTGTGATATTCCAAACACCTTTGTTACTGAAATCCATCATAACCACAAGCATTGTTGTCGAAAGGCCGCCGATAAGGCCTGACAAAAATCTTGCAGTTGAAATAACCCTTGTTCTGTCACTCGTCGACGGCGAAATAGCCGCACTCATACTCCAAAACGGAACATCACCGAGAGTATAAAACAGTTCCCATATAAAATAGGAAACATACATATAAATGATTTTTACGGTCGTCGATTTTGCATCTGCCAATATTTCTGGACCGGCAAACAACATAATCGTAGTTATTGCAAGAGGCAGCGGCACAAACAAAAGATAAGGCCTCAGTTTGCCGTATCTCGTTCTCGTTTTGTCAATTATTCCGCCCATAAGCGGATCGTTTACTGTGTCCCAAATGCCCAGGAATAAAATCATTGTTGACACTGCAGCAGGAGGAATTTCAAAAACCTTTGTAAAAAACAGCGAAAGGTATCCGCCGGCTATCAGATTGTATCCGAACACCTGACCTGCATTTGCAAGACCGTATGACAGCGTTTCTTTTACGCCTACATACCTTGTTTCTTTTTCCATAAAAATTAGCTCCGTTCAATAATTTTTATCTGGTTTTTTATTTCCATCCGCCGCAATAGTTTTTATTGTGCTCTATAAATTCATCTACAAGTTTTACCGCTATCGAGTAGCTGTTTACGAGAGGGTGGAGTGTAAGCGCCTGAATTGCGGCAGAGCGGCTCCGCTCCCTTATTGCTTTGGAGGAGAGTCTTTCATAGTTTTTGACTCTGCGTATCAGCTCGAGATTTTGCTCGTCTACCTTGCCGATACGGTGCGGTGTGCAACCGTTTTTATCGACATCACAGGTGATTTCGACCACATCGTCGTTCCTTAAACCGTCAATAGAGCCGTCGTTCGGAATACACATAATCATAGTACCCTTTGTTCCGCTTTGAGCAGTTTCGATAAACTTGAGTGCAACGCCGGCATATCCGCCGTCATCTTCTTCGTAAATGTCAAAGTGCCATGGCTGAGTACGCTTTTCACCTGTTTCACTTGCCATATAACTGCCCTCACGCATACCGTACCATTTGCTGAAAATCTTTAAGCAGTTTTCAAAATCGTTTTCTATATCCATTTGCGAAAGTTCCGTCGTCATGGATTTATTTATATCTCGTATTTGTTCGCCACGCGTTTGGTCGGCTTTGAGTATGTTTTCAACAGCTTTTTCGCGATAGTAAAAATAATAGAGATATTCGTTCAAAACGCAGCCTCTGTCTCTTAGAAGCTCCTTTTCGAAATAACGCATATCGCTCTTTTTGTATGCCTCGTCATTTTCAATCAGTTCCGGCATTATTTCTCTGCCCTTTAGCTTTATACTCTTGAAATATGACAGGTGATTAAGGCCGTAACATTCGCCCGTTATGTCATTGGGACTTTCGCCGTACATGAGTGCAAAGGAGCGAAGCATTCCCGATGGAGCGTCGCATATTCCGTATGTAAAATCATATCCCATATCACGCAGGGTTTGGCTCACTACACCGGCAGGATTTGTAAAATTAAAAACTTTTACATTGGGTTTTGAAAATTTTTTGATAAGCTCGCAATATTCGGCAAGAGCCGGTACGCTCCTCATTGCAAAAGAAAGTCCGCTCGCTCCCGTTGTTTCTTGCCCGAGGACACCGTGACTGAGTGCGATTCTTTCGTCCTTTGCTCTCATTTCATCTTCGCCTACACGGATTGTGGTTATAACATAGTCGGCATCCTTTACTGCCTCAATGCTGTCCGTCGTCAGCATAAATTTCATTTTAGGACAAAGGAGATTTGCAACATGACTCGCCATACCGCCGTAAATTCTTAATTTTTCTTTGTTGTTATCCATAAAGCAAAGCTCGTCTATCCGCAGCTTTTCCGCTTTTTGTGCTATGCTTTTTGCGAGGAACATTGAGCGGACTCCGCCCCCTCCGATGACTGTTATTTTCATATACATATACCTCCGGCTGCTGTTCTATATACCTAATTATAGTATTGTTGTGCCGCCAATAAAAGAATATAATACGACAATAAATTAAATATTGTGTCGTATTATATAAAGTTTTTATTGAAATAAATTTCGGTTTGTATTATATTGTTTGTATAGACAGAGAGGACTTTAATATGATTTTATCATTTAATTATAACGGCTGCCGAATTCAGCTTTTCAAAATATTTTCAGATACGCTCGATTCCGTGGTTCAGATGCATTCTCACGCAAAAAACGGATACGAGATTCATTATATTGCCAGAGGCAAAGGTGTACTCGAAACAGAAAAAGACCGGTATGACATAAAGAAAGATTCTCTCTATGTTACCGGTTCCAATGTGCTCCACAAACAACTTTCCAGCAAGGATGCCCCGGTGTTTGAAATCAGCGTTTATCTGAAAATTCTCGGCAATACCGATGATGCGGCAATACGATTTTTTGCCTCCAAGTTTTTTTGGATAGGAAAATGCAGTCCTCAGCTACGTAGGATATTTAATCAGCTCGTCTCCGAAAATTCAAAAACAGGTCTGTGGAGAGAAAGCATTCTGTCCGCCCTTACCCTACAGATGATTACGGAGATGACACGCCTCTACTATCCAGACAATGCCAGCTCTCTGCTCCCTCCTGAAGATTGCGACCTGAATGAAAATCGTTCATGGATACTCGATACTCTTTTGCTGGAGGATTGCAGTGATGTAACCCTTAATGACTTTGCCAGAGGTATGGGTGTGTCACCCCGTCAGGCAGAAAGAATTATCAAAGATTATTACGGTTCATCTTTCAGAAAGCTGCGCTATGAATCAAAGATGGCTATGGCAGCATCGCTCCTTGAAAGCGAAAACATTACTATAAATGAATGTGCCGCAAAATGCGGCTATACGAGCCTAAGTTCCTTTGCCGCTGCGTTTAGACGAAAATTCAATATCAGCCCAAACGAGTATAAAAAATCTATAATTGCCAAACGAGACAGTTCAAAATTATAGCTCTCCGCCGATTTTTCTTCTTATTCCCAGCTTGCCAGCAATGAGCATCAAATTGTTCACGTCTCTCTAGACGAGCCTGTAGTTTTTGTTCGGAGGCAGAAAGATTGCCATAAGATTGTTTGTCTTTTCGAGAATACGGTAGTTGTTGGCTATTTCGTCTGCGTCATACAAAGTTTTGCTGTCGTATTCGTTCGAATAGAACCAAACTCCCTCCTTGCGTGAACATATTGTTTGTTCAAACGGCATGATTGTTTTGAGACTAATTAACTGTAATTTGATAGGAAAAACTAAAACATTTATATTAGTTGACCTAATATGAATTGCAGGTAAAAAGCGGTCTGTAATAAACAGATCGCTTTAATTTTTTGATGGCTACCTTTGCATTTTTGATGGATAAACAATATAAAATGGCAAACTTAAAAAAGAGGGTTTAAAGTTTTATTACTTTAAGTCCTCTTTTTTCTTGAAATGTCTCTCAAATTTTTGCTCATTTCAATTCGTGTTACGATTTTGATTTGAGCGATGTCTCTCAAAAGTCTCGGCCATAAATGCCCTAAATCACACCAAAACGGATTTGGATTTTTGAAATCTGCTGTCTCTTAGAATCTCTCAAAAGCTCTCAAAATATTTTAAGGCAAAGAAAAAATGCCCAAATTCCGCCGTAAAAAGCTGTATTCGGGCATAAAAAAGCCTCGGAACAATTTGTTCCGAGGTATTGGCTGGGGAATAGGGATTCGAACCCCAACAAACAGAGTCAGAGTCTGTCGTGCTACCGTTACACAATTCCCCAATAGCGACAACTTCTTTTTCGTTGCGAATGATATTATACTATGAGGCACAGACAAAGTCAACATTTTTTTACGGTAATTTTAAAAAATCCAAATTGTCTAAATTGCAAGATTAAATAGGACAACGGCAGCCGTGAAATCAAAGAGGAAAACGGCAGGCTTAATCAATCTTGGTACTGCTGTGCCGCGCCGAAACAATAATAAGTGCAGGCAACCGCCGCATCATAAAATACCGTTAATCGCACTTTATGTTGGGATGATAAAGCTTAGCCATACCGCCGGTGCTTGTTTCGCGGTACTTAGCGGAGAGGTCTCTGCCTGTTTCATACATCGTTTCTATTATGAGGTCAAGCGAGATCTTTCGCGTTGCGGTAAGGAAATTGGCAAGGTTAATGGCATTTATGGAACGCATTGCGGCTACGGCATTCCGCTCTATACACGGAATTTGCACGAGGCCGTATATCGGGTCGCACGTAAGTCCCAAATGATGCTCTATGGCGTTTTCGGCGGCATACTCTATCTGCTCAAGGCTCATTCCGAAAAGCTCGCCGAGAGCAGCCGCGGTCATGGCACACGCCGTTCCGATTTCTGCCTGACAGCCGCACTCTGCACCGCTTATCGATGCATTTGTTTTTACCAAAAGCCCGATAATCGCCGCCGTAGCGAGTGCTTGTTCTATTTCTCTGCCGCTGTATCCCCTCTTTTTTTGGAAATATAGCATTACGGCAGGCAAGACTCCGCTTGCACCGCACGTGGGCGCGGTAACTATGCGGCCGCCCGCGGCATTTTGTTCACCCACAGCGTAAGCATACGCGCAAACAATGCGGTTTTCACGAGTTTCGGGAGATTCGTCAATATGGTTCTGCCTGAATAAAAATCCCGCTTTTCTCGACACGCCGAGTCCTCCCGGCAAAATTCCCTCTGTATTAAGTCCATCTTTTATGCAATCACGCATACAATCCCAGACTTCGCCGAGAAAATCCCATATATCGCTCCCCTCGGTCTTTTCGACATACTCCCATATACGTATATCGTTTTTGCGGCAATGCTCCGCAATATCCTTAAATGTGCTGAATTCGTATATCGGCTTGCTCTCAGCCATTTTCATACCCTTGATTGTGACTTCGCCGCCACCTATGCTGCAGGCGAGCATACTGTCGCAAAGCTTATCATCCTTATAGGCAAAAAGCTCCATAGTATTTGGATGCGGAAGGTCGGTTTTTTCAAAATCAAATTCAACGGTTGTGTCAATCGGAGACAATGTTTCCTTGACTATGCGGTCGGTGCCGTGACCTCTGCCTGTTAAGGCAAGGGAGCCGTATAATATCACCTTGAATTTATCGACATCAGGGTTTTTCTTCTTAAAAATACGGCAGATTTTTTCCGGTCCCATAGTATGCGAGCTTGAGGGTCCTCTGCCTATTTTATACATCTGCCTAATTGACTGAAGCCCCTTTGGCAGCTCTTTTTCGGCTTTTTGTGTACCCGAACCGAATGCAAAATCATCAAGTGACAGATGGAATGCGCTGCAAAGATTGCATATTGCATCAAACGATGGGGATGTCTCACCCTTTTCCCAATTTGAGAGGGTATTCACGCTGACGCCGAGAATATCAGCCAAAGCGGTTTTGGTTAAGCCATGCTGCTTCTGCAGGGTCGCTATTTTTTTACCGAAAGAATGATTTTCCATTTTAACACTCCGAACCTTTAACTCAATATTGAAAAATTGCTGTACCGCTCGTTTTCGAACACAGTAAGGAAACCTACAAATGCCGAAACGTACAGAATAAGAGTAAATATAATGTAAGCCGTGAATTTAAGAGCCTTTTGATTATCCGGCACAGCCGAATAGAGATTTATAATTATAAGGGTTCCGAAAAGCACAGCAATAAACGCAATATCGGCGAGATACCGTATATTGACGCCTCCCAAGCACATATCGAGAAAAGCCACCGCAATGGGCATTATCACGCCGAGCAAAAACGTTGCTCTTTTCCAATTCTCCGTTTTTTTCGTAAGAACACACGGAAATCCGAAAAGGCCGAGTGAAGCAGGCAAATTAAATATACCCATAGTTCTTGTCAAATAGATATATCCTTTATAGCCGCCTTTGTACACACTCGCGCTGAGGTGAAAAAACGGAAATTCGGTTTTAAAGTCCGGTAATTGCAGAAAGTAATGATAAATCGCAGGCAAAAACAGGACCGGGGTCACAGCATATTTTGAAACGTCGGCAACGGTCAGCTGATATGCAGAGCCGAAGTCGAACACCGACGAAAAGCGCGCGTAATTGTACCACATCTGAAATGCCGCTCCGACAAAAACCGGTAACGCAAAAGACAAAACTGATAACAGCTTCACTTTCGTTTTTATATCCTTACGGCAAAGGACATTTAAATAAAGCGGCACCATAACAACAGAAATAAGTGCCATATTGGGTCTTGACATAACCGTAAGAACCAACGAAATACCCGCAAAAAAGAAATCGGCACATTTTGCCGCCGCCTTTTTCTTCTCGTAAGCAGCAAGCGAGAACATCATAAACAGAGATAAAAAGCAAACTCCGCTAATCACAGCCGTATAATACATATCGGCACTTGTTAAAAGCATAAACAAAAGGCGTCCCGACTCTACCGCGGCAAATCCGAAAAACACAAGAGCTTTATTCGGTTTTTCGCAAAATATTCCGACTGCTTTTAAATACGTAAGCGCGACAGCAGTTACAGCCGCCGTAAACAGTATGAAGCATACCGTCGCCGCCGACGGCACTCTTTCTGTTATAAAGTAATAAGGATAATAAACCGTTATAATAGGTGTTATTCCGAAATAAGAATAATATTTACCGTCGTACAGTGCTCTGTCCCACAGGAAGCGTATACCCATTCTGCTCGCTCGGTCATATGGGTTTGAAAGAGCCAATAGTTCCTTTGCCGGTTCAATATCTATAGATAGCCGATGCTTTAAAAAGGCGTCGAACTGCTGCTCATAAGCATTTTTATTGTAGAGCGTTTCAAACGGATACGTCGCCGCAGGCTTGAAAATACCGGCATATATGAAAACTCCGAATAAAATACACAACAGCCAAAGAAAAACAAAGGCGATGTTTGTGCCCTTTTTGTTTCGGCCAAGTACGCACGTGTGAAGACGCGCCTTGCCGCTGAAAAAATAAAACAGCACAAAGCTTAATACCTCTACCGTGACAAATCCAGAAAAGCTCATTTGGCTATGCACTCCCGTTTTCGCTCATACTTTCTCAAAAATCCTATCGCTATTGTAACATATCGAGGCGAAAAATAAAACAGTAAAAAAGCTTTAAGTGCGGACAATATTTAATTGCACAAGATAAGCTGTTATGATACAATATTTATAACTTATATGAGAGGTGATTATTTTGGCAGATTATATAAAGGCTTCCGATCTGGCTCTGCTGACCGAGGGCTATGAGCTTACCATGGCAGACGGGTTTATGGGCGCGGGTATGAAAGATACTATAGCATATTTTGATTTATTCTTCAGGCGCGTTCCCGATAACGGCGGTTTTGCCATCGCGGCAGGCCTATCAAAGGTTATCGATTATCTTGAACATCTGCATTTTCGCGAGGAAGATATAAAATACCTCAAATCAAAGGGCATCTCCGACGAGCTTGCAAGCTATCTCAAAGATTTCAAATTCACCTGTGACGTATGGGCAATACCCGAGGGCACTCCGATTTTTCCGAACGAGCCTATCATAAAGGTAAGAGGCCCGATAATAGAGGCTCAGCTTATTGAAACAATGCTCTTGCTCTCAATAAATCAGCAAAGTCTTATAGCCACAAAGGCAAACAGGCTTGTAAGAGCGGCGCACGGAACAGCGGTCGCGGAATTCGGTACAAGGCGCGCTCAGGGCGTTGACGAAGCGGTTTACGGTGCAAGAGCCGCTTACATCGGCGGCTGTGTCGCAACCTCAGGCGTAATACCCGAAAAGGAATTCGGCATACCGTCGGTCAATACAATGATACACTCATGGGTACAGCTTTTTGACAGCGAATATGACGCATTCTGCGAATATGCGAGACGTCACCCCGACGACTGCACTCTTGTGGTCGACACATATGACACCATCCGCTCCGGTATTCCAAATGCAATAAAGGCCTTTGACGATGTTTTGGCTCCGCTCGGCAAACGGCCGAAGAGCGTAAGAATAGATTCTGGCGACATCACATATCTTTCAAAGAGAGTCAGAAAAATGCTCGACGTTGCAGGCTATCCGGACTGCGACATTATGGCGTCAAATTCGCTTGACGAGCACCTCATAAGCGATATGGTCTCGCAGGGTGCAAAGGTGGACTGCTTTATAGTCGGCGAAAGACTTATAACCTCGGCTTCTTCTCCTCTTTTCGGTGGCGTTTACAAGCTCTCCGCGATAGAAAAGGACGGCAAAACGGTGCCGAAAATAAATCTTTCGGAAAACGTCAGAAAAATTACCATTCCATCATCAAAACAGGTATACAGGCTTATAGACAAGGATTCAGGCAAAGCGATAGCGGACGTACTTACTCTTGATGACGAAATAATCGACGAAACAAAGCCGTATGTACTCTTTGACCCGGATTTCACTTGGAAGAGAAAAGAAATAGAGAACTTTGTAACGAGAAAGCTTCTCGTACCGATATTTGAGGGCGGCAAAAAGGTCTACGAGGAGCCATCGCTCAAAGAAATACGCGAATATTGCCTTAGACAGACAGACACGCTTTGGGACGAAGTAAAGCGTTTTGAAAATCCTCATAAATACTATGTCGATCTCTCAAAAAATCTTTGGGCGGAAAGAAACGGTCTTATAGAGAAATTTAAGGGCATTAAATAATTTAACGGAGGGTTCACTATGAATATATGGCATGACATAAGCCCGGACAGAATAACAAAAACCTCGTTTGACGCGGTTATAGAAATCAGCAAGGGCAGCAAAATGAAGTATGAGCTTGATAAAGAAACCGGTCTTTTGCGGCTTGACAGGGTTTTGTATACATCTACCCACTACCCTGCCAACTACGGGTTTATTCCGAGAACATACGCAAAGGACAACGACCCTCTTGACGTGCTTGTTCTCTGCTCTGAGCAGATAGAGCCGATGGCCCTCGTCAAATGTTATCCGATAGGCGTTATAACCATGCTTGACAACGGTTTTCCGGACGATAAAATCATTTCGATTCCGTTTGATGACCCGATGTATAACTCATACACCGACATAACTCAGCTTCCTGCCCACATTTCCGATGAAATGAAGCACTTTTTCTCAGTTTATAAAACACTCGAAAATAAAAAGACGGTTATTGACGAGACAAAAGGCGCTTTTGCAGCGGCTGATATTGTCGAAGATTCAATAAAGCGCTATACACAGGTATTTGAAAAGTAGTTTTTGGTGTGGGGTGAACAAGTGAAAAACAAGGCTGTAAAAATTTTTATGGTGCTGATTGTGGCGGTCGTAGCCATATTCGGCACAGTGGCAATAGTAAATTCTTCAAAAAACGGTTGGGAGCCGTCTGTTAAAGAAACCAAAGAGCCGAAAACCAAAAAAGCGACACCTGTTGCCGCGGTTTCCGATGAAACCGTGACTGCGGAGAAAAAAGAACCGGTTAAAATCAGTATGCTCTCCGTTGGGGATAATCTCATACACGACGGAATTTACGAGCAGGCAAAGAAGCGTTCAAAAAACGGCGGTTATGATTTTTCATACGCATACAAAAATATTGCCTCCACAGTGGAAAAAGCTGATTTGGCTACCATAAATCAGGAAACGATAATAGCAAAAAGCTATGAACCATCCGGCTATCCGCTTTTCAACTCTCCTCAGGAGGTCGGCGAAGAAGTTAAGAAAATAGGCTTTGACGTTGTAAACCTCGCAAACAATCATATGCTTGACAAGGGTGCTAAGGGACTTTCGGAGGCTATTGATTTTTGGAACAACATAGGCGGCATCACAATGACCGGTGCTTACAAGGACGAAAACGATATGAACCGCCTCGAATACATAGAAAAAGACGGCATTAAGATAGGCCTTGTAGGCATAACCCGCTATACAAACGGTCTGTCATTGCCTAAAGACAGTGCTCTGAAAATAATATACACCTCAGACGAGGACACAATCAAATCAAAAATTCAGAAAGCCAAGGCCGAATGCGATATTGTTTTGGTAAACGTTCATTGGGGTGAAGAGTACACGACAACCCCCAACAACGACCAACGCGAGCTTGCAAGTAAAATGGCGTCGTGGGGTGCAGATGTAATTATAGGGCATCATCCTCACGTCATACAGCCCGTAGAATGGATAGACAATGGGAACGGCACAAAAACACTTGTGGCATATTCTCTCGGCAATTTCATCTCGCAGCAAAACACGGCATCGAGAGTTATAGGCGGTATGCTTCACTACGACTTGACAAAGGACTATGACACCGGAAAAACAACGGTTGACAATGTGGTTTTTGAGCCTATCGTGACCCACTATGTGCGGGGCAGCCACGATGTTCAGATCTATCCCCTTTCGCAATACACCGATTCGCTCGCAAAAGCCCAAGCCTCGAGACTCAAACAAAACGATTTCAGCATTAAATATATAAACGACTTTGTGGGTAAGGTCATTGATAAACAGTTTTTGAATCAAGCGTAAAAGATAAAAGACGGACTGTAAAACATACGGTCCGTCTTTTTATATCAGGCTATTACATAAGCGTTAGTTAATTTTTATCTAACTCCTTTTCGGCTATTCCGACGATTGCACTCGTACCGAGCCTGTCGGCTCCCTCCGAAAGGAACTCCGCGGCATCCTCCAGCGTGTGAATACCGCCTGCCGCCTTTATTTTTACGGACGGAGACACGTACTTTTTAAAAAGCTTTATGTCATCATGCGTTGCGCCGGCATTGGAAAAGCCCGTTGAGGTTTTTATATAATCCGCTCCGGCCGCACTTACAATGCGGCACATTGTTTTCTTTTCGTCCTCGGTCAAAAGGCAAGTTTCGATTATTACCTTGAGGCATTTGTCGCCGCAAACCTCTTTCAGCGTTTTTATCTCATTTTCCACATAGTCTGCATTTCCGCTTTTAAGCGCGCCGATGTTTATTACCATATCTATTTCGTCCGCACCGTCAAGCAGTGCCCGCTTTGCTTCAAATGCCTTAACCTCGGTCGTGTTATACCCGTTGGGGAAACCTATAACGGTGCAGATACGCATTTTACCGACTGCATATTCCGAAGCAAGCTTTACATAGCACGGCGGAATACAAACGCTTGCGGTATTATACCTAACTGCCTCATCAATCAGACGTTTTATGTCATTCGGAACGGCGGTCTGTTTTAAATTTGTGTGGTCGCAATGCGATAATATTTCGTTTATATCCATTTTTATCCTCCATCGGTCAGATACTGTAATTATTTTACCATAGACTTTAGATACTATCAATTATAAAAAGTCGCCGCAGAAGCTTACCCTCTGCGGCGACTTTAATATTCCGACATTACTTTGTCATAAGATTGCAAACAAGATTTGAAAGCTCCACCGGGTCGTCAACCGACATACCGCCTATAAGACGCGCCTGAGCATAAAGAATCTTTGCGTAATCACAAAGACTGTCTTTATTGTCCTTATAAAGAGACTTGAGCTTTTCGGCTATGGGGTGATTTGCATTTATTTCAAGCACTACCGTAGCCTTGGCGTCCTTACCGTCGGGCATCGCATTCAGCACCTTTTGCATTTCGAGAGAAATAGCACCCTCGCTCGATAGGCAGACGGGATGGTCCTTAAGCTTATCAGTAAATCTAACCTCATGAACATTTTCTCCGAGAGCCTCTTTCATTTCTTTGAGCATATCGGCGTTATCCTCGTTTTCCTTTTTGAGGGCTTCTTTCTCCTCTTCGGTTCCGAGGTCAACATCTTCCGTGCAAACGTTAACAAAGGTCTTTCCGTCATATTCGCTGAGTGCGCGAAGGGCAAATTCATCGACATAATCGGTGAGATAGAGTATTTCATAGCCCTTGTCCTTAACCGAATCCACCTGCGGAAGCATATCTATTTTGTCGGTTGTTTCGCCTGCTGCGTAATAAATGTCCTTTTGGCCGTCCTTCATACGGGATACATATTCCTTTAAGGTTACGGGCTTCTTTTCGCTCGACGAATAGAACAAGAGCAAATCCTTGAGGCTGTCCTTGTGAATACCGTAATCGCTGTATACGCCGAATTTAATCTGCATACCGAACGCTTTAAAGAATTCTTCGTAAGCTTCACGGTCGGTTTCGAGCATTTTTTTAAGCTCGGAATCTATCTTCTTTTCTATGGTTTTTGCAATAAGCTTTAGCTGATGGTCATGCTGAAGCACCTCACGCGAAATGTTAAGCGAGAGATCCTCGCTGTCTACAAGACCCTTAACAAAGCTGAAATGGTCGGGCAAGAGGTCCTTGCACTTGTCCATTATCAAAACGCCTTTTGAGTAAAGCTGCAAGCCCTTTTCGTATTCCTTTGTATAATAATCAAACGGAGCGTGTGACGGAATGAAAAGAAGCGCGTCATATGTTGCCTGACCCTCGGTTTTATAATGAATGACCTTGCGAGGCTTTTCATAGTCCATAAACTTATCTTTATAAAAAGCTTCATATTCCTCGGGCTTAATCTCTTTTTTATTCTTTTTCCAAAGAGGAATCATACTGTTTAATGTCTCGTCCTCTTTTACAGTTTCGTATTCGTCCTCGGTACCCTCCTTAAGACGTCTCTTCTCTACCGTCATTCTGATAGGATAGCGAACATAATCCGAATACTTTTTAACTATTGTCTTAATAGTGTATTCCTCAAGGAACTGAGAATACTTTTCTTCATCCGTATCATCTTTGATATGGAGAGTTATCGTAGTGCCGACGTCGGGCTTGTCGCATTCCTCAACGGTATAGCCCTCAACGCCCTTAGACTGCCAGCGGTAAGCCTCGCTTTCGCCGTAAGCGCGACTTTCAACGGTTACACAGTCGCTCACCATAAATGCCGAATAAAAGCCTACGCCGAATTGACCGATAACGTCTATATCCTTTGCGTCGGCGTTTTCCTGCTTAAAAGCGAGAGAGCCGCTCTTAGCGATAGTACCGAGGTTTGCTTCAAGCTCCTCCTTGGTCATACCTATACCGTTATCGGAAATTGTCAGAGTTCTGTTCTCCTTATCCGGAGTAATTCTGATTTCAAAATCCCCGTGCGACATTCCGACATTTTGGTCGGTCAGCGAACGGAAATACAGCT
>OMCL01000057.1_pt1 | contig 21280 bp, 13 predicted proteins | sample 1645071 | NCBI WGS metagenome assembly OMCL01 (sample SAMEA103958162, study PRJEB25191) | human gut metagenome
TTGAGCATTAAGTTGTGTCATATCAACAACCTCTGGAGGAAGAGAATTAAGTCTGTAAGATTCTGCAACAGAGAATTGATAAACTCTGTTATTATCCCCAAAGTAAAATCCATCTTCCGTCATAGGAACACTTGAACGAGCATTGGCATTGTAATAATGGGCATAATACAACTGCCATTTGTATGTCTCAGTTGAAACAAACTGTGCTTTCCATGTACCAGAACTGTCTCCTGCTTTCTTTGTATAAAACATATACTGATTTGTACCAGTAGTTGCTTGACTTACCGTATCACCAGAGGCATCTGACAAGATGAGTGCAATCTGTGTAAAAATATCGACAAAGATAATCCTATGTCCATGCATACGGATAGAACCAACGCTGTTATCTACTTCTGGACGAAAATAAACCTCAGGCCCCATATCACCCGTGTTATATTCTATGCTAGGTGAAACAAGATAGGCCCAACTACTATCCTTTTCACTCTGTCCATCGAGATCGATAAGCTTTTCCACATAATCTGAAAGGATAATCCAGCCAATCTTCCACCAATTCACTTTGCTTGCTTCAGCAGAAGAACTGATATTCTCGTTGTCGGCATAAGCAAAAGTAGTGTTAGAAAAACTTATGCACATAACCAAGGAAAGAGTAAGTGCAACAATCTTACGTGTTAGCTTTTTCATTAAAAGCCCCCCTTCTCTTATAAAACCAAAACAATAATGCAAATGATGGATGCAATAAAAAAGAATACTCCAGCAACCCGCATCAAACCAAGATATAAATCTGTAGGTTCACCGCCTTTTACAGAAAAGAAGTGTTCAATTTTCCATAAAAGTTCCGGCTTAAAAATCATAAAAAAACTTAATAGAAGCAAAAGGATAAGCCATATGTTATCTATGTATAACACTTCCTTTCTGCTAATACTGAAAATTCAAATAAAAAAGCGCATAAGTAGACAAATAATCATGCCTAACTTATGCGCAAATAGAAACAATTTTAATTCTAAGCCTCCAAAGCTGGCAGCGTCGGTAAAAATGCTCCATTATTAAGTTAGGCAACTTAACCTTAAAACAAATCATCGGTCTTACCTCCCAACAATATAAATTTCGACTTTTCACTTTTATTTTATCACCTAAAGCAGAACTTGTCAATGAATTTGTCTAAAATAAGTCGATTTTCTTTTTTGATTATGTGCATTTTTAACTAATAGAAAGAAAGTTGTATTGAGGGCGATTGGTGTTCCTTATTCCATATGTCGGAACTGTATGAAGTGAAAATAGTTTATCCGTTGAAGAGTCACTCCACAGGTTATGCTTGATTCTTTCAAAGTTATGTTTCTATAATATGCATCCGTACTGTCATATTATAATTCACATTATTGGATAATATAAATTGACAAGTATAAGATAAACAGACAAGGAGTCGCTGCCACCCGTAAAACGGGTGGCTCGGGACGCAGGCTTTAAGCCCTCTCTACTTGGCCGCGCCTCAAGGCGCTAGCTTTCTCTTTTAGGCTATACTAAAGTTTTTATTTCCCTGGTACAACCGGGGATTTTTTTGCTTCAAGCCGCCAATTAGAACGGCAGCCACAAAGATTTTTCTTTGCGGCTGCCGTTTTCTTGAATTCATCACTTGACAATGTGGCAAAGACCTTGCCACGATAGACGAGCTGGCGGTGCTGGACGGCGGCAAGTGCATCTTGCAGCTTCGGGGCGTGCGCCCCTTCCTCTCGGATAAGTACGACATCACCCGTCACCCCAATTATAAGTATCTGTCGGACGCGAACCCAAGGAACGCCTTTGATATCGAGAAATACCTCTCCACAAGGCTGGTGCCGAAAGCGGATGAGGTCTATGAGGTGTTCGACGCGGGCCGCGTCTGAGCGCACAAGCCCGCCGCCCTCATGCGGCGGCTTTTCATATAGATACGGATGAGAAAAGACGCTTCCTCGCTTGCAGGGTCGGAACGAATCCACGAACGAAAATTTGAAAGGAGAAGCCGGAATCGGGGCTGCATCGCAGCTTTCGCTCCGGCTCCTGCTGTATCCGCGAGATTTCAACACAACCAACACCCAATGATTCCGGCAACACAAATATGGAATTTTTCAACTCTGCTGTCGGCGTTCTCCAAACCCTCGTCATCGCCCTCGGTGCCGGCCTCGGCATCTGGGGAGCCATCAACCTGCTGGAAGGCTACGGAAACGACAACCCCGGCGCTAAATCGCAGGGCATGAAGCAGCTCATGGCGGGCGGCGGCGTGGCGCTCATCGGCGTCATCCTCGTTCCCCTGCTCAAGGGTCTGTTCGGTTAATCGCCCGCAAGAATCCTTCGCGGCGTCCGCCCCTCTGGGCGGGCGCTGCGGGAAAGGAGGGTAAAGCCCATTGGATTTGATATGGCAGAAATTCACCGAATGGCTGAAGGAGCTGCTGGTCAGCGGCATCATGGACAACGTGAACGGACTGTTTGACAACGTGAACAGCCGCGTGGCGGGCATCGCCGGACAGGTGGGCGCTACGCCCCAGGGCTGGAACAGCGGCGTCTACGGCATGATCCGAACGCTGTCGGACAATGTGATTTTGCCCATCGCGGGCGTGATCCTCGCATTTGTCATGACGCTGGAGCTGATCCAGCTCATTACGGAAAAGAACAACATGCACGACGTGGACACCTGGATGTTCTTCAAATGGATATTTAAGACCGCCTGCGCCGTGCTCATCGTCACCAACACATGGAACATCGTCATGGGCGTGTTCGAAGCGGCTCAGAGCGTCGTAAACAGCGCGTCGGGCATTATCATATCGGACACGTCTCTGACGTTTAACGAGCATATCGCGGGATTTGAAGCTGCGCTTGCGGAAATGGAGGTCTGGTCGCTGCTGGGGCTGTGGCTGGAGTCCGTGGTCGTGCATCTTTCCATGTGGGCGCTGACCATCTGCATCTTCATCATCTGCTACGGCAGAATGATCGAAATCTACTGCGTGACCTCCATTGCACCCATCCCTATGGCGACCATGGTCAACCGTGAATGGGGGCAGATGGGCCAGAATTACCTCAGAAGCCTGCTGGCGCTGGGGTTTCAGGGCTTCCTCATCATCGTCTGCGTGGCGATCTACGCGGTGCTGATTCAGAACATCGTGGTGGAGAGCAGCGTCTCGGCGGCCATATGGACGTGCATGGGGTATACGGTGCTGCTGTGCTTCACGCTGTTTAAGACGAGCTCCCTTGCCAGGAGCCTGTTCCACGCTCACTGACGGAGGTGATGAAATTTGGCATACGTTCCCGTACCCAAGGACTTGAACGCGGTGAAAACCAAGGTCATGTTCAATTTAACAAAACGGCAGATTCTGTGCTTCGGCGGCGGCGCGCTCATCGGCGTACCGCTTTTCTTTCTGCTCAAGGGCCATATCGGCAGCAGCGCGGCGGCTCTTTGCATGATGCTGGTCATGCTGCCCTTCTTCCTGCTGGCCATGTACGAAAAGAACGGTCAGCCGCCGGAGAAGCTCATCCGCAACATCGTGCAGGTGTGCTTCCTGCGCCCCAAACAGCGCCCGTACAGGACGAACAATTTCTACGACCTGCTGAACCGGCAGGATATTTTGGATAAGGAGGTCTACGCGATTGTCCACAAACAAAACCCCCGCAAGAAAGCTCACACGAGCCGAGCGAAAGCAGATCGACGCGGCGATTGCAAGAGCCAGGCGTCAGGATAAACGAAAGAAGTCCGCCCAGGACAGCATCCCCTTTCAGCGGATGTACCCTGACGGCGTGTGCCGCGTGACGGACAATTACTACACGAAAACCGTGCAGTTTCAGGATATCAACTACCAGCTCAACCAGAACGAGGACAAGACCGCCATTTTCGACGGCTGGTGCGATTTCCTCAACTATTTCGATTCCTCCATCCGCTTCCAGCTCTCCTTCATCAACCTCTCCGCCACGCGGGACACCTACGCCCGGCGCATCGCCATCCCCTTGCAGGGCGACTGCTTCGACAAGCTCCGCACCGAGTACACCGGGATGCTGCAAAGCCAGCTCGCCAGAGGCAACAACGGGCTGATTAAGACCAAATACCTGACCTTCGGCGTGGAGGCGGACAGCCTGAAGGCGGCAAAGCCCCGATTGGAGCGCATCGAGACGGATATCCTCAACAACTTCCGCCGTCTGGGCGTGCAGGCGGAAGCCCTGAACGGCATGGAGCGCCTGCGCCTGCTGCACGGGATGCTCCACATGGACGAGCCGCAGCCCTTCCGCTTTTCGTGGGACTGGCTGGCTCCCTCCGGGCTGTCGGTGAAGGACTTCATCGCGCCCGGCGCCTTCGAGTTCAAGACCGGCAGCAGCTTCGGCGTGGGCAGCAAGACCGGCTGCGTATCCTTCTTGCAGATTTTAGCGCCGGAGCTCAACGACCGGATGCTGGCGGATTTCCTGGATATGGAAAGCTCCCTCATCGTCAGTATGCACGTCCGGTCCGTGGATCAGGTAAAGGCCATCAAGACCATTAAGCGCAAGATCACCGATTTGCAGAAGATGACCATTGAGGAGCAGAAAAAGGCGGTGCGCTCCGGCTACGATATGGATATTATCCCAAGCGACCTCGCCACCTACGGCAATGAGGCGAAAAAGCTCTTGCAGGAGCTGCAAAGCCGCAACGAGCGTATGTTCCTTTTGACCTTCCTTGTGGTGAACGTGTCGGACAACAGGCAGCGTCTCGGCAACAACGTCTTTCAGGCGGGCTCCATCGCCCAGAAGTACAACTGCCAGCTCACGCGGCTGGACTTTCAGCAGGAGGAGGGCTTCATGAGCAGCCTCCCCTTGGGGCTGAACCAGATCGAGATCCAGCGGGGGCTCACCACCTCCAGCGTGGCGATTTTCGTGCCGTTTACCACCCAGGAGCTGTTTCAGGACGGCAAGGAAGCCCTCTACTGCGGGCTGAACGCCCTTTCCAACAACCTCATCATGGTAGACAGAAAGCTGCTGAAAAACCCCAACGGGCTGATCTTAGGAACGCCCGGAAGCGGCAAGTCCTTCTCCGCCAAGCGTGAGATCGCCAACGTGTTCCTCGTCACGAACGACGATATCATCATCTGCGACCCGGAGGCGGAGTACGGGCCGCTGGTGGAGCACCTGCACGGGCAGGTGGTGAAAATCTCGCCCACCTCCACCGACTACCTGAACCCCATGGATTTGAACCTGAATTACAGCGACGATGAAAACCCGCTGAGCCTGAAATCCGACTTCATCCTGTCCCTGTGCGAGCTGATCGTGGGCGGCAAGGACGGCCTCATGCCGGTGGAAAAGACCATCATCGACCGCTGTGTGCGCTCTGTTTACCGGGAATACCTAAGCGACCCACGCCCGGAAAAGATGCCTATCTTAGAGGACTTGTACAACGAGCTTCGCAGGCAGGATGAAAAGGAAGCGCAGTATATCGCCACGGCGCTGGAAATCTACGTCACCGGCTCCCTCAACGTGTTCAACCACCGCAGCAACGTCAATATCCAGAACCGTGTGGTCAGCTTCGATATCAAGGAGCTGGGCAAGCAGTTAAAGAAGATCGGGATGCTGGTGGTGCAGGACGCGGTGTGGAACCGCGTCACGATCAACCGTGAACAGCGCAAGTCCACCCGCTACTATATCGACGAAATGCACCTTCTTTTGAAGGAGGAGCAGACCGCCGCCTATACGGTGGAGATATGGAAGCGATTCCGCAAGTGGGGCGGCGTTCCCACGGGCATCACCCAGAACGTCAAAGACCTGCTATCCAGCCGTGAGGTGGAGAACATCTTTGAAAACTCCGATTATGTGTATATGCTCAACCAGGCTTCCGGCGACCGGCAGATTCTGGCGAAGCAGCTCAACATCTCGCCCCATCAGCTCTCGTATGTGACCCAATCCGCCGAGGGCGAGGGGCTTTTGTTCTACGGCAGCGTGATCCTGCCCTTCGTAGACCGCTTCCCCAAGGATACGGAGCTGTACAAAATCATCACGACAAAATTGTCCGACCTCTCCGAACAAACCGGGGAGGAAGCGAAGGACGCAATTACAGTGTAAGGAAGGAGAAAAGACTATGGATAACCACCTTATGATTTTTGAAAGCGCAGATTTTGGTCGGGTGCGTTCCGTGCTGAAAGACGGAGCTCCTTGGTTTGTTGCGGTTGATGTGTGCAAAGCTCTCGGATTGAACCAGGTTACGCGCGCAATGTCCAGATTGGACTCGGATGAAGGTGGGTTACTTGAAGTACCCCACCCCCAGAACGCCGATAAGACGATTGAAATAAATGCAGTAAGTGAAGCCGGACTCTATCATTTGATCCTTTGCTCCAAAAAGCCGGAAGCGAAAGCCTTCAAGCGCTGGATCACCCATGAAGTCATTCCCTCCATCCGCAAGCACGGCGCGTATATGACGGACAGCCTGTTGGATGCGCTGGAGGCTCACCCCGAGGCCGTGCCGGAGTACCTGAACCGCTTGCGCAGCGAAAACGCCCGAAACAGGGAGCTGACCCGCCGTCTCCGGCTTGCCCTCCCCAAAGCGGAGTATTACGACGCCTTTGTTGACCCTGCGGACTGCACCAACATCCGCACCACCGCCAAGGAGCTGGGCGTTCCCGAAAAGCAGTTTACCCGGTATCTGGAGGAAAAGAAGTATCTGTTCCGGGACAAGAACCGCAAGCTCTTTCCCCGTGCGGTCAAAAAGAGCGCCGGTCTGTTTCTGGTGAGGGACTTCTACACCGAGCGTGGCAAGCTGGGACACTATACCCTAATCACCCCGGCGGGCAAGCGGCATTTTCTGGAGAGAACGGATGAAATTCTGTTTGAATAACGCTTTTAATCCATCAGCAGTCCCATCAGGAGGTGATGAATATGGCAAAACGCTCGCCAAGGCTGATTTTCACCGAGGAAGAACGCGCCCTGCCGGAGCTGGAACGAGCTGTCCGCAAGGCGGACAGGGCGGCGGTTAAGCTGGAAAAGGCCGAAGCGAAAATTCCCAAGAAAACCGTAAAGGTCAAAAAGCGCGTTGTGGACGCCGAGAGCGGCAAGGTCACGACGCGCCTTTTCTTTGAGGAGGCGGACAAAAAGCGTCCGCCCTCCAAGCTGGCGCACGCCGCAAGGAAAGCGCCGCTGGATACCGTCCGCAGCGCAGTCCACCGCAAGCTCCGGGAGGAGGGCGATGACAACCCCGGCACGGAGGCGGCGAACACCCTGACCGAGACGGCGGAGTGCACCTGGCGCATTGCGGAATCGGCGCACCGCTCCCATGCGGAAAAGCCCTACCGCAAAGCGGACAAGGCGGAAGCCGCCGCAGACAAAGCCAATCTCAAGGCGCTGAACAAACAGTACGAGCAGGAATACGGCAGGGCTTCCAACCCCTATTCCCGTTGGCGGCAGAAGCAGGCCATTAAAAAGGAATACGCCGCCGCAAAAGCGGGGAGCGGCGCAAGGAATACCGTCAAAGCGTCCGAGACCACCGCAAAGGCGGCAAAGCGCGCCGCCGAGGGAAGCAAAAAGGCCGGCAGCTTTTTTGTCCGGCACAAGAAGGGCTTCCTCATCGCGGGCGGCGTCGCCGCCGCGATACTGCTGCTCATGACCTGCATTTCCTCCTGCTCCACGCTGTTTCAGGGCGGGGCGTCCGGCATTGCGGCCTCCACCTATCCGCTGGAGGATGCGGATATGCTGGCGGCGGAAGCCGCCTACTGCGCCATGGAGGACGAGCTGCGGGAATACCTGAACAGCTACGAAAGCACCCACGATTACGACGAGTACCACTTCGACCTGGACGAGATCGAGCACGACCCCTATGTGCTCATTTCCATGATTACCGCCCTCAAGGGCGGAGAATGGACGATTGACGAAATAGGCGGGATTCTGGAGACGCTGTTTGAAAAGCAGTATATCTTAACGGAAACCGTCACTACGGAAACCAGATACCGCACCGAAACGCATATCGGCTATTACACCGACGAAAACGGCAATCTGCAAAGCTACGAGTACGAGGCGGAGGTTCCCTACACCTGGTATATCTGCCATGTGGAGCTGGAAAATTTCAACCTCTCCCATGTGCCGGTGCATATCATGTCCCACGATCAGCTCTCCATGTACGCCGTGTATATGAGCGTGCTGGGCAACCGCCCCGACCTGTTCCCCGGCTCCCCGTATGTGAACCGGTACTACCACACCCAGTATGAGAAGTACGAGATACCCCCGGAAGCGCTGGCGGATGAACAGTTCGCCGCCATCATCAAGGAAGCGGAGAAGTATCTGGGCTACCCCTATATCTGGGGCGGCAGCTCGCCGGACACCTCCTTCGACTGCTCCGGCTTCGTTTCGTATGTCTACAACAACTGCGGTCTGCATTGGAACTTCGGCAGGCTGGGCGCGGAGGGGCTGCGGGGCATGTGCGCCTATGTTTCCCCGGAGAGCGCCCGTCCCGGCGACCTGATATTCTTTGAAAAGACCTACGACACCGCAGGCGCGTCCCATGTGGGCATCTATGTGGGCAATAACAGGATGCTCCACTGCGGCGACCCCATTCACTACGCTTCCATCGACACGAGCTACTGGCGAAGCCATTTTCTCCAGTTTGGCAGATTACCTTAACAACAACCATATCAACGCAAAAAGGAGGATGTTATGAACCCGCGACTTGAAAAGCTGCGTCAGGAGCGCGAGAAGCTGGCGGAAAAGCTCGCATCGCTGACCGCACGGCTCAAAGCCCTGGACGAGCAGATTCTGAAGCTGGAAAACACGGATATTGTGGGCATCGTCCGCGAGAACGGGCTGACCATCGAGCAGCTCGCGGCGCTGATGGCGATGCTGGAAAAGCGTCCCACGGCGGCGCTGCCCGACGAATACAGAAAAACGGAGGATTTTACGGATGAAGAATAAATGGAGATTTTTTGCCGTGACGCTGGCCGTCGTGCTCTGCATGACGGTCTTTTCCGTTACGGCCTATGCAGGCGGCGATATGGTCGATTCGACAATGGGCGACCCGACCATGGAAACCCCAACTGCAACTACACAGCCGGAGAATACGAATACCGGTGAGCAGACCCCAAACGGACAGACCCTGACCGTGCTTGTGACCGAAAATGCGGATGGGAGCCATACCGTGACCATCGGGGATCGGAGCTGGACGCTTCCCGCCAAACGGGAGCAGGCCGGAAAGGTGGTCAACGTCCGCACCTATTTGAACCTGCGCACCGGCCCCGGCACGGATTACACCGTGGTCGGGCGTCTGCTCAACGGCGCGGAGGTGGAGGTGCTGGAGGAAAGCAACGGCTGGTACAAGGTGGTCGTGCCGGAGCAGACAGGCTATGTATACGGCAAATACCTTGAGGTTCTCAACACCTCTGCGGGAGGCGGTGAGAACGACACGGATACTGCGGGACTGCTGGAGATACTGCTGCAATATTACGCCGCTGCCGGAGGTTCCGCGCCCCTGACCCCGGACGGCAACCTGACGCTCATGGACGACATCGGCTCCGCTTTCGGCGCAGGCAAGCAGTTCATCACCGTGACGACCAAGGGCGGCAACACCTTTTATCTCATCATCGACCGGGACGATAAGGGCAATGAGAACGTCCATTTCCTGAATCTTGTGGACGAGGCCGACCTGCTGGCTTTGACCAAGGACGGCGAGAGCATCGTCCCCGCCTGCGCCTGCACGGACAAATGCGCCGTGGGCAAAATCAACACGGGCTGCAAGGTGTGCAGAACCAATATGAGCGAGTGCGCGGGCAAGGAAGTTACGGAACCCACGCCACAGCCCGCCGAGCCTGCGGAGACCGCGCCCGAAAAGAGTACCGGCGGCGCGGGGCTCATTGTGGTCGTCCTCCTGCTCCTGCTGGGCGGCGGCGGTGCGCTGTACTGGTTCAAGCTCCGCAAGCCCAAGGCCGACACCCGTGGGGCGGACGATCTGGGCGATTACGACTACGGCGAGGACGAGGAAGAAGAGGATTACGAGTTTGAAGATGAAAACACTGCTGACAGTGAGGAGGACAAAAACCAATGATGAATACGACCTGTTACCGGCTTGTTGTGTGTGAAAAGCCCTCCGTGGCAAGGAGCATTGCCGCCGTTCTTGGCGCAGGCAGGCGCGAGGACGGTTTTCTTTCGGGCGGCGGCTATCTCGTCTCCTGGTGCTTCGGGCATCTTGCGGAGCTTTCGGATGCGGACGCCTACGACGAAAAGTACGGCAAATGGCGAAGGGAGGACTTGCCCATTCTGCCGGATAGCTGGCAGTACACCGTGGCGAGGGACAAGCAGAAGCAGATGAACACCCTCCGCGCCCTCATGCACCGGGACGATGTGTATGAAGTGGTCAACGCCTGCGACGCCGGGCGCGAGGGCGAGCTGATCTTCCGCACGGCGTATAATCTCAACAACTGCCGCAAGCGCGTAAAGCGGCTCTGGATCTCCTCTATGGAGGATGCGGCGATTCTCCATGGTTTTGACAATCTCCGCGACGGCGCGGAGTACGATAACCTCTACGCCTCCGCCCGCTGCCGCAGCAAGGCGGACTGGCTGGTGGGCATCAACGCCACCCGCCTGTTTTCCGTGATGTACCACCGCACCCTGAACGTGGGGCGCGTGGTATCGCCTACCCTTGCGCTGCTGGTCCAGCGGGAAGCGGAGATCAACGCCTTTCAGCCGGAGAGCTTTTACACCGTCCATCTGGACTTTGACGGCTTCTCCGCCGCAGGCGGGCGCATGAAGGAGCAGGCTGAGGCGGAGCGGCTTGCCGGGGACTGCAACAGCAAAGCCGCCGCTGTTACCTCCGTCGTGCGGACGGAAAAGACGGAGAAAGCCCCGGCGCTCTACGACCTGACTGCGCTCCAGCGGGACGCGAACCGCTTGCTTGGGTACACGGCGCAGCAGACGCTGGATTATCTGCAAAGCCTCTATGAAAAGAAGCTCTGCACCTACCCCCGCACCGACAGCCGCTACCTCACCGACGATATGGAGGGCGGCGTAAACGCGCTGGCGCTGTGCTGTGCGGGCATCTGCGGCACGGAGCCGCCCGCAGCCGTCTGTTCGGGGCAGGTGTGCAGCAGCAAAAATGTCAGCGACCACCACGCCGTCGTTCCCACGATGGCAGCGGGCGAAACGGACTTGGAAACCTTGCCCGCAGGCGAACGGGAGATCCTGCGCCTTGTTTCCCGTCAGGTGCTTATGGCGGTCAGCGCGCCCTTCGTCTATCTGGAGACCGAGGCAAAGCTGGACTGCGGCGGGAACGCCTTTGCCGCCAAGGGAAAAACAATCCTTCATATGGGTTGGAGGGCATACACGGAAAAGGGCAAGCAGGACAGCACCCTCCCGGAGCTTTCCGAGGGACAGTTGCTTTCCGTTTCCTCCTGCGCGGTCAAAGAGGGCAGAACGACCCCGCCCAAACACTTCACTGAGGATACGCTTCTGTCGGCTATGGAGACGGCGGGCAAAGAGGATATGCCGGAAGATGCCGAGAGAAAGGGATTGGGAACCCCCGCGACCCGGGCGGCGGTCATTGAAAAGCTGGTGGCCACGGGCTTTGCGGAGCGCAGAAAGGCGAAAAAATCTGTACGTCTCGTTCCCACCGAAGCGGGCGTTTCCCTCATTACCGTGCTGCCCGAACAGCTCCAGTCCCCACTTTTGACCGCCGAATGGGAGCACCGCCTCAAGGAGATCGAATGCGGCGAGCTGGGCGCGGACGAGTTCCTTGCCGGCATCTGCGATATGGTCGCAGCGCTGGTACGGGACGCTGCGCCTGTGGACGGCGCGGAGGTGCTGTTCCCCTCCGGCAGACCCGTTGTGGGCAAATGCCCCCGCTGCGGCGCAGAGGTCACGGAGAGCAAAAACGGCTATTTCTGCGAGAGACGGAGCTGCAAGTTCGGGCTGTGGCGGGACAACCGCTTCCTTGCCGCCAAGAAGATCAGCCTGACAAAGAAGATGGCTTCCTCGCTCCTGACGCAGGGACGCGCCTACGCCAGCGGTATCTACTCCGAGAAAACCGGCAAGACCTACGACGCATTCATCGTGCTGGAGGACGACGGCGCGCGTTCCTCCTATAAGCTGGACTTCACCAAGTGACCCTCACAGGCTCCCGCACAGGCGTTTCGTTCCCCTGCGGGAGCCGCTGTTTTTACCATGATTCAAAGGAGGTATGCACGAAATGGCTGAAAAACAGACCAACAAGGAACGGCTCAAGGACATCACCGACAGCATTGAGACGGGCATAAAGGAGCTGTTTGAGAGCGACAAATACAGGCAGTACCTTGCCACCATGAGCCGCTTTCACCGCTACAGCGTCAACAACACCATGCTCATCTATATGCAGCGCCCCGACGCCACCCATGTGGCGGGCTTCAACAAATGGCGCGATCAGTTCGGAAGAAGCGTCAAAAAGGGCGAAAAGGGCATTAAGATCATCGCCCCCACGCCCTTCAAGAAGAAAATTGAAGAAGCAAAGCTCGACCCGGACACCAAGCTCCCCATGCTGGATGCTGACGGTAAAGCCATCATGGAAGAGAAAGAAATCAGGATTCCGATGTACAAGCCGGTTACGGTTTTTGATGTGAGCCAGACCGCAGGCAAGCCCCTGCCGGAGCTGGCGGCGAACCTTACGGGGGATGTGCAGAATTACGGGGTGTTCATGGAAGCTCTGCGCCGCAGCGCGCCCGTACCCATCTTCTTTGAGAAGCTGGCGGAGAATATGGACGGATACTTCTCCGTGGACAAACAGCGCATCGCTGTCCGCGAAGGCATGAGCGAGGTGCAGACGGTCTGCGCCGCCGTCCATGAGATTGCACACTCCAAGCTCCACAATAAGGACGAAATCGGGGAAAAATATCAGGAGATTGAGCTGTTCGGCAAGCCTGCGCTGTTTTCAAACGGGCGCATCGACCGGGATAAGCTGCCGGAGGGCTTGTATGCGTATGACCTTCGCGGCTCAGATGACGATCCGGGGTTGCCGGTAACGCTTGAAAGCCATGTCACCGTCAATCACGCCGCCTCTGTCATCACAGCAGCGCCCATTGAGCTGCCGGAGCAGGGCTTTCTGTATCTGGGCGAGGACGGGCTGAACTTCACGGGCGGCGAGCAGACCGTGAAGGAGTTTTGGCACGCACAGTACCCGGAAAAGGCAAAGCTCTCCCGCGCCGCCGAGGAGATTCAGGCGGAGAGCATCTCCTTCGCCGTCTGCGCCTATTACGGCATTGAGACAGGCGAAAACAGCTTCGGGTATCTGGCGACCTGGGCAAAGGACAGGGAGCTGACCGAGCTTCGCGCATCGCTGGAGACCATCAACAGAACATCTTCTGCCTTGATTACGGATATCGACCGCCATTACGCGGAAATCTGCAAGGAGCGCGGGCTGGACAGGGAGACGGAGAGCCTTGCCGCCCAGCCGGTGCAGGAGATCGCCGTGCAGGAGCCGGAGCCGGTCGCAGCGCCGGACAACGGCTGCGTCCCCGACCCTGCGATTTCTGTTGAAAGCATGAACGCCTACGGCTACACCGATTCCAATATGCTGCCGCTGACAAAGGAGCGTGCGCTGGAGCTCATGGAACGGGATGTAAGCGTGTATATGCTTCACACCGACAACACCGAGGCCATGGCCTTCGATGCGGAGGAAGTCCGCAGCTTTGACGGCATCTTCGGCGTGGAAGCCTCCGAATGGGAGGCGGTCAAAGACCGCTTCGCACCGCCGGACTATGAAAAGGCGTTTCTTGACAACCCCGCCGACAGCTTTATAATCTACCAGCTCAGGGGCAGCGACGACACGGCGCAGCTTCGCTTTATGAACGCCGAGTATCTGGCGCAGAAGGGGCTTTCCATTGAAAAGGAGAATTACGCCGCCGTCTATGCGGGCGGCCTCTACCATAGGGGCGATACGCAGGACAGGTTGGACGTGCTGTATGAGACCTTCAACATTCGCCGCCCGGAGGATTTTCGCGGCCACAGCCTGTCCGTCAGCGACATCGTGGCGCTGAAGCAGAACGGCGTGGTATCCTGTCATTACGTTGATTCCCGGGGCTTCAAGGCGCTGCCCGACTTCCTCAAGCCGGAAAACTATCTCAAAAACGCGGAGATGGCCATGGAGGACGACTACGGCATGATCGATGGCGTTATCAACAACGGGCCGAAGCAGACCGTGGCAGAGCTTGAGGAACAGGCAAAGTCCGGCAAGCCCGTCTCCCTCATGGAGCTGGCGCAGGCGGCGCGCCGGGAACAGGCGCAAGCGGCACGGCAGGAGAAGAAGCCCTCCGTGCTGGCAAAGCTCTGTCCTCCCGTCAACGAGCCGAAAAAGACAGCGCGTTCAAGGCGCGCGGAAAGAGAGCTGCTATGATGAATTTTACCAATGATGAAATGAACCTCATGTGCATCTACCAGAGCGACAGCCGCAGCGGGCTGATTGCCGCCCTCACCGAAATGCGCGGATACCTGGACGAGGACGAAGCCGAGCTGCGGGAGCTGACCGACAGCGCCCTGCAAAAGCTGGGCGAAATCACCGATGAGGACTTCGCAGCGCTGGAGCTGGTGCCTGACTTCGACACGGACGAATAAGGCGGATGCGGCGGGAGCGGCTTTCGGGTCGCTCCCGCTTTGCCTCCACAATCCTATTTCCCAAAATCGAAAAAATATTGATTTTGGGAAATAGAACGGGTATAATAAGAGCAGAGGTGATGAATATGAAACTGATAGACCGAGGTATGTATCTCCGGAAGCTAATTGGAGTGATCGGTACGCCGGACATCAAGGTAGTCACAGGCGTCCGACGCAGCGGAAAGTCAAAGCTGTTGGAAGCTTTCAAGGGGTATGTAGAAGCAAATATCGCGGACGCAAATATCGTGCATATCAATTATAACCTGACAAAGTACGAGAAGTTCAAGGACTACCATGTCCTGAACGAATATATTGAAAGCTCCTATGTCGATGGCAAGCAGAACTTTGTTCTGATTGACGAGGTGCAGATGTGTCCGGGTTTTGAGCTTACCATCAACAACCTCCATGCGCAGGAAAGATTCGACATCTATATTACAGGCTCAAACGCTTTCCTTCTGAGTTCAGACCTTGCCACTCTCTTTACGGGTCGGACTTTTGAAGTGAAGGTGTTCCCGTTTTCTTTCAGCGAGTTCTGCGAGTATTATTCCCTTACGGATAGGTATGCCGCTTTTTCCCGGTATCTGAGAGAGGGCGGCATGGCCGGATCGTACCTTTATCAAGACCCGGAAGCCAAGTACGACTATATCGCGGATGTATTCGATACATTGATCGTCAGGGACATACGGCAGAAATATAAAATCCGCAACCCGATCCTGATGAACCGCATTGTCGATTTTCTCATGGACAATATCTCAAATCTCACGTCTGCGAGAAATATTGCGGATGCCCTCACAGGCAACAAGGATAAAATCAACCACAAGACCGTCGGGAACTATATGCAGTATCTGTGCAACGCCTTTGCTTTCTATCGCGTTCGCAGGTATGACATTCAGGGGAAAAAGTATCTGGCATCCAGCGATAAGCTGTATCTGAGCGACCACACCTTCCGGTATGCGAAGCTGGGAACCAAGAATCTGGATTATGGGCGCGTACTGGAAAACATCGTTGCTATTGAACTGCTTCGGCGCGGATATGAGGTCTATGTCGGGGTCTTATACAAGAAGGAGATAGATTTTGTTGCCATCAAGCGCAACGAAAAGCTCTATATTCAGGTTTCAGACAACATCAGCGACGAGAAAACCTTTGAGCGCGAAGTAAACCCCCTTCTTCAAATCAAGGACGCTTATCCGAAGCTGGTACTCGCCAGGATCAGAGATGAAGCGTACCAGTATGAGGGCGTTCAGATCATCGATATTGCGGACTGGCTGGCAGAACAGCCGTCTATTTCCCAAAAATGAAAATAATCTGATTTCGGGAAATAGAACATCGACATACAAGAGAAAGCGTCCCATTTCCTGCATAGGATTCGGGACGTTTTCGGATACACCGCCCCTTACATAGAGCGTCCGTTCCGGGCGCTCTAAATTTATGCCATGAAGGAGGAGCAATATGCCGAGCAAGCTACAAACGTATATGCAGATGGCGGACGAGGCGCAGCGGCAGATCACCGGCAGCTACCGGGGCTGGACGGGCTTTCTCACCACTGCCGCAAGGCTGTACAAATACCCCTACGCCGAGCAGGTCATGATCCACGCTCAGCGTCCGGACGCCACCGCCTGCGCGGAGTATGACTTCTGGAACGAAAAGATGGGCCGGTATGTCCGCAGGGGCTCCAAGGGCATCGCCCTCATTGACAGCAGCGGCGAAAGGCCGAGGCTTCGGTATGTGTTCGACGTGTCTGATACGGGCGGCAGAGAATTTCCCAAGAGCCGCTACCTGTGGGAATACCGGGCGGAACACGCGGACGCGGTAAGCGCCATGCTGGAGAGCCGCTACGGTGTGGACGGAAAAGGAGGGCTCCCTGACCAGCTTGAGCGCATCGCGTCTCAGCTTGCGGAGGAATACTGGAGAGACTATAAGCGGGATATCCTCGCCATCGTTGACGATTCCTTTCTTTACGGGTATGATGAATTTAACGTAGGAGCGGCCTTCCAAAGCGCCGCCGCCGTCAGCATAGCTTACTCGCTCATGTCCCGCTGCGGGCTTGAAGCGGACGACCGCTTCGAGCATGAGGATTTCCTGAGCATCTTCGATTTCAACACCCCGGAAGCCGCCGCCGAGCTGGGTACGGCGGTGAGCAGGATCAACGGAGAGGTGCTGCGGCAGATCGAAGTCACCATCAAGAATTACGAGCGCGAGAAACTCGCGGAAAGGAGCCATAGCCATGACAGAACTGACCTACACCAAGAACGGGGACTACCTGATTCCCGACCTGACGCTGAGCGAGACGCCGGAGGACGCGAGACCTCTGGGCAAGTACGGGAGACTGCGCAGGAGCTACCTTCAGGAGCACAGACCGGGGCTGTACAGCCGTCTGGTGCTGTCGGAGAAGCTGTTCCCGCATCTGCGGGAGATCGACGAGACGGCGAATCGGAGATTGGAGCAGATGATGCCGGAGCTGATGAAGTCGGCGGGCGTGACGGAGGAGCTGAAAGCCCGCGACCAGATGAAATGGGTGGGGCTGATGAACAGCCTGAAAGCGCAGGCGGAGGAGATCATCCTCAGCGAGCTGGTATACAACTGACCGATGACGCGCCGGAAGCGGAACCGGCGCAGCCTCCGATACCGCAGGCATACCAACTGAGTCTGTTCCCCACGGAGGAAGAGCAAATCGCATATATCGCAGAAGCGGAGAGCTACACGCCCTCCGCTTTTTCCATGTCCATCCCGCAGGCGGATATCGACCACATTCTGCGCATGGAGGGCAACGCCGATTATGCCCGCATGAAGATCGCCACGGAGTTCTCCAAGGGCAAGAGCGTGGAAGAAATCGCGGCGTTTCTTCAAAGCAGCTTCCACGGCGGCAACGGCGTCGTCACCGAGAGCGGCAGATATTCCGCGTGGTACGCCGAGGACGGCATTCACATCGCCAATGGGGACGCGGCAAGATACCTGACCTCCGCAAAGGTCGTAAGCTGGCAGGAGGCGGCAGCGCGCATTTCCGAGCTTTTGGAGCAGGGCGAATACGCAACCAACGTAGAGCTTGCGGAAGCGCCGGGGCACGAGCGCACGGAGCTGGCGCAGTCTATCTGGTATCTACGGCAGGATTTAAGTGAAAAGGCGCGGGCGCAGGGCTATCTCTCCTGCCTGTCGGATATGCGGGGCGGCGGCTTCCCGGAGGAAACGGCGCGGCTTGCCGAGCGGCTGAGAGACCCTGCGTTCCGCGAAGTCCTCATGGACGATTTAGCACAGCTCCGATCCGACTGCCGGGAGGACAGGAGCCTGCTGCGCTTCCATTACCACAAGCCGGACAAAATCGAGCAGGGCTTACGGGAGCTGTCCCTGCCCCGCAGGGAGTACCGCACCGAAATGGCGGAGATCCCCGCCGTGCAGCGGTTCATTACGGAGGACGAGATCGCCGCGACCCTGACCCGCGGCAGCAATATTGCGGGCGGCAAGGGACGTATTTATGCCTATTTCAAAGAAAAGCACAGCCCCAGGGAGCAGGCGGATTTCCTGAAAGATGAATACGGCATTGGGGGACGCTCCCACGCGGTATCCGGCGCATCCCACAGCGGTGAGGATCACAGCGGCAAGGGCGTCGTGCTGAAAAAGCAGGACTGCCCGGAAATCCAGCTGAACTGGGCGAACGTCGCCAAGCGTATCTCCGAGCTGATTCGCAAAGACCGTTTCCTGACCCCGGAGGAAAAGACACAGTACGAGCAGCTTCAGCGGCAGACCGCAGAGCGAAGCGCAGCATGGAATGACTACAATGCCGTAAAGGAAGCACACCCGGACAACGTCGTGCTGTTTCAGGTAGGCGATTTCTTTGAGTTGTACGGTGAGGACGCAAAACAGGCGGCGGGGTTGCTGGATATGAACCTGACCTCCCGCAACATCCCCGGTGCCGGGCGTGTGGAGATGTGCGGTGTACCGTCGCACAATTTAGAGATGTATGTAGAGAAATTGCGCGATAAGTATGATGTGACGATTGCCGAAGCGCCGGACTTTAGAGGTGAGCGCCACATTTACACGCTGCGCTCCGTTGACCATGAAGCGGAGGCCGCCATCGACGCGCAGGAAGCGGAGTTCGGTGCAGATGGCACAAGGGTGTTCCGCGACCCCGCCGCAGAGCAGGCTCAGCCCACGGTGCAGGAGCTGTTCGAGAGATACCGCCTGAGCGTGGGCAACGCGCTTTCCAAGGATGAAGCATTTCTCAACGCCTGCCGCAACTCCGACCGTCAAAACGCCTATCTGGAGGGCGCGGCGGCAATCCGGCGCATCGTCACAGAATCCGGCGATTTGCAGCTCACACGGCTCTATTTCGATATGCCCGCGTTCCACAACCGGCTCCATCAGGAGCTTTTGGACGAGCTTTACCCCACGCTGGCAACCACGGTCACGTCCTCTCCCTACAAGGTAACACAGAAGGACATTGACGCGGCCTTGCAGCAGTGGAACGGCAGGATTGAAAGCAAGCACGCAGTTGTCCGCTATATGAAGGCTCACGCCCGCGACCGGGACACCGCCGCATGGCTGGCACGGGAGTATGGCTTGAAGGATACCTCTAAACCGCTGCAAATCTCCGTGGGCAATTCCGAGCCGGTCACGCTGTCATGGGCAAAGGTGCAGCGGCGCATTGCGCAGCTCATTCAATCCGATAGCTTCTACACCGAGCAGGAACAGGACAACTTTGACAATATTGACCCCATCGCCATCCGGGAAGCGCTTGCTGAACGTGGTATTGTAAATGGGCAGATTGTGGATGCGGAAGCTAATCGCAACAGCCCCTTCGTCCGGCAGGTCATGGCGGATGTGGAGCAGATCGCGGCGCAGGAAGCGCAGGAAAGAATGACACAGCAGGAAGAACCTGCCCTCGATCCCGCAGACCGTTTCCATGTGGTAAGCCTTGACCGTGGCTTTCGTACCCTGTACGCCGTGTGGGACGACGAGACCCACGGCTATTATGTGGACGCAGACGGCGTGACCGAGGAATTTACAAGCGAATGGCAGGCGGAGGCGTACCGGCTGGAGCTGCAAGGACAGGCGGAGCAGGCGCTCACGGAGCGTGCAAAGGGACTGATCTCCGACTTCTGCCGGAGTGAATACGGCTCGGAGGCGGATTTCAGCGACCCGGCGAAGGTCGGTGTCGCCTACACCACCGTCACCGACGATGAGATTCCCGTTCAGGTGAACATCGACCTTGTGAATTACCGGCTGGAGCGCTATCTGGATGACGAGCATCTGGAAACCCGGCAGTACGGCTCTTTGCAGGAGCTTATTTCCAACGAGCTGGAAAACCTCGATTTCAGCGACCTCATTCATGTTTCGGATGAGGATGTGGAGCAGCACCGCTGGCGCGTGCCGGAGGAAGTAGTTGCGGAAGCTCCCGAAACGGCTCCTGCCCCGCAGAGAGAACCGTTCCCGTATTCCGCAGGCGATACGGTGTATCTGGAAAATGGAAAGCCCTATATCATCGAGAGCATCGGCATCTTTGATATTACCCTCAGCGACCCGACGCTTTTCTATCCCATCTCCCGTGCGGAGAGCAGGGAGAGCTTCGCGCGGCTCATGGAGCGGTATCCGCAGCCGGAACAGGCTCCCGCAGAGAATACGGCTGTCCCTGAAAAAGAACCAAACCACACCTACACCGAGGAAACCGTGGCGGTATATCCCGGTGACAAAAACAACCTCCCCTATGATGTGGAGATTCGCACCCTGCGCTTTGACGAGCCGGAGCCTCCATCTTTTGAGGAGGTCGTGGACGCCAATCCCATTTCCGTGCAGGTAGGCGGCGAGTGGCAGACCTTCCCCAACCGTGAAGCCGCCGAAAAAGCCATGTACGAGGAGTACAAGGACAATCTTCGCCGGAACGCAGAAAACTTCCACATCACCGATGATGCCCTCGGCGTCGGCGGCGCAAAAGCAAAGTTTCGGGCAAATATGGCGGCTATCCATCTCCTGAAGGAGCTGGAGTTTGAGGGCTTGCAGGCCAGCCCGGAGCAGCAGGAAATTCTCTCCCGCTATGTGGGCTGGGGCGGGCTTGCGGACGCTTTTGATGAAAGCAAGGATAACTGGAAAGACGAATTTGCGGAGCTGTACGCCGCGCTATCCCCGGAGGAATATGCTGCCGCCCGTGCCTCTACCCTCAACGCCCACTACACCAGCCCCACCGTTATCCGCGCCATTTACGACGCGGTGGAGAACATGGGCTTCCAGACCGGCAACATTCTGGAGCCCAGCATGGGCGTGGGCAACTTCTTCGGTATGCTGCCGGAGAGCATGAAAAGCAGCAGGCTCTACGGCGTGGAGCTGGATTCCATCACGGGACGCATCGCAAAGCAGCTCTATCCCAAGGCGGATATTACCGTGGCCGGCTTTGAAACCACCGACCGAAAGGATTTCTTCGACCTCGCCGTGGGCAACGTACCGTTTGGACAGTATCAGGTCAGCGACCGGGCTTTTGACAAGTTCGGTTTTTCCATTCACAACTACTTTTTCGCAAAAGCGCTGGAGCAGGTGCGTCCTGGCGGCGTGGTGGCCTTCGTCACCTCCCGCTATACCATGGACGCCAAGGACAGCGCCGCAAGGAAGTATATTGCACAACGCGCGGACTTCCTCGGCGCGATCCGCCTGCCCAACAACGCCTTCAAAGCCAACGCCGGTACGGATGTCGTTTCGGATATTATCTTTCTCCAAAAGCGGGACA
>OMCL01000064.1_pt1 | contig 20168 bp, 17 predicted proteins | sample 1645071 | NCBI WGS metagenome assembly OMCL01 (sample SAMEA103958162, study PRJEB25191) | human gut metagenome
TTGTTGTCTGTATAAATTCAGAAGATTGGAAATGGTAAAATGTTTTTTCAAAAAGATGTCGAAACAATGAAAAGAAAGGATATTGAGGCTCTTCAGCTCGAAAAGCTTCGTCATATGGTAGATTATTGTTATCGTAATGTTCCTTTCTACACAAAAAAGCTTGATGAAGCTCATGTTACGGCTGATAAAATCAAGTCTCTTTCTGACATTAAGTACATACCTCCTACAACCAAGGCAGATTTGCGAGACAATTATCCGTTTGGGATGTTTGCAGTGCCCATGAGCGATATTGTCAGAATCCATGCTTCATCCGGCACTACCGGTAAACCGACCGTTGTAGGGTATACAAAAAAAGACCTTGATATGTGGTCGGATTGTGTTGCTCGTATCGCCGTAGCGGCAGGGGCAACAAAAGAAGATATAGTTCAGATTTCTTTCGGTTATGGTATGTTTACCGGTGCTCTTGGGCTTCATTTCGGTCTTGAAAAAATAGGATGTGCCGTTGTTCCGAATTCGAGCGGCAATACGGAAAAAGCTCTAATGTTTATGCGCGATTTTAAGACCACCGCGCTTGTAGCTACACCTTCGTATGCCCTTTATATGGCAGAAACCGCAAAAAAACTCGAATATCCAATGAGTGATTATCATCTGCGTCTCGGTCTTTTCGGTTCCGAAGGATGCACACCGGAAATGAGAACACAAATCGAAAAAGGCTGGGGACTTTTTGCAACCGATAACTACGGAATGAGTGAGCTTATAGGTCCGGGTGTTTCGGGTGAATGTACCGAGAGATGCGGCCTTCACATTAACGAGGACCATTTCCTTGTTGAGGTTGTTGATCCGGAAACTCTTGAGCCCGTTGACGAGGGTGAGGACGGTGAACTTATTGTAACGCCGCTTTCCAAGGAAGCTTTCCCGTTATTGAGGTACAGAACTAGGGACATTTCCAATGTTATATATGAACCTTGCAAATGCGGAAGAACATTTGCGAGGATGGAAAAAATTAAGGGCAGAAGCGACGATATGCTTAAAATACGCGGAGTTAACGTATTCCCGTCACAAATTGAGAGCGTACTTGTCGGAATGAAAAATGTCAGTCCGCATTATCAGCTTATCGTCAGAAGAGAAGGCTTTGCTGACACTCTTGAAGTTCAGGTTGAGCTTTCCGATAATTCTCTTCTTGAAAGTTTCGGTATGATTCAGGATCTCCAGAATTCCATAAAACATAATCTTCATACGGTTCTCGGCATTCAGTGTAAGGTCAGCATTGTAGAGCCGATGACAATTGAGAGATTTGTCGGAAAAGCAAAAAGAGTGATAGATTTAAGACACGAAAAAGACTAATTTGGGGTGAAATAATGAGTAAAAAACTTTTAATCGGTAATGAGGCTGTTGCCCGCGGACTTTACGAGGGCGGCCTTAGGGTAGCTTCAAGTTATCCCGGTACGCCAAGCACAGAAATAACGGAATGCATCGCAAAATATGATGATGTTTACAGTGAATGGGCTCCTAATGAAAAAGTAGCCATGGAGGTTGCTGTCGGTTCATCTATCGCCGGTGCGCGTTCTTTCTGCGGTATGAAACACGTTGGGTTAAATGTGGCTGCCGATCCGTTGTTTACCGCTTCTTATACAGGTGTTAATGCAGGTATGGTTATAGCTGTTGCCGATGATCCGGGGATGCATTCCTCACAGAATGAACAGGACAGCCGCCACTATGCTAAGGCAGCTAAGATATTGATGCTTGAGCCGTCGGACTCCGAGGAATGTCTTGAGTATGCCAAAGCGGCTTATGAGCTTTCGGAAAAGTTTGATACTCCCGTTATATTGCGATTGACAACAAGAGTCGCCCATTCAAGAAGCATAGTTAATATCGGTGAAAGAAACGATATAGGCGTTAAGGAATATGTTAAAAATCCGGGTAAATATGTTATGATGCCTGCCATGGCAAAGAAAAGACATATTGTTGTAGAGGACAGAATGGTTGCAGAGCGCGAATGGGCTGAAACCGCCTCTATAAATACCGTTGAATATAACGATAAGAAAATCGGTGTTATCTCTTCCGGTATTTGCTATCAATATGCAAAAGAGGCATTGGGCGACCGCGTTTCATATCTTAAACTCGGCTGTGTAAATCCGCTTCCGATTGAACTTATTAAGAACTTTGCTGCTAACTGTGATAAGGTCTATGTTCTTGAAGAGCTTGACCCGTTTATTGAGGAGCATTGCAAGCAGATAGGAATAGATGTTATAGGTAAAGATGAATTCACATTGCAGGGCGAATACTCACAGAACCTTATAGCAAAAGTCATTTTCGGCGAAACAAAGCCGACTATGAAAGCGGATATTGATATTCCCGCACGTCCGCCCGTGCTTTGTGCCGGTTGTCCTCATAGAGGTCTTTATTATGCGCTGAAAAAATTAAAATTGACGGTAAACGGCGATATAGGCTGCTATACTCTCGGTGCACTTCCGCCTATCGGTATGATGGATACCTGTGTTTGTATGGGCGCTTCTGTATCTGCGCTTCACGGCAGGAATAAGGCTGATGAAAACAACTGCAAGAACTCTGTAGCGGTTATCGGCGATTCAACGTTTATTCATTCCGGTATTACAGGACTTATTGATATTGCTTATAATCAAAGTAACTCAACCGTTATCATACTTGATAACAGCATTACGGGTATGACCGGTCACCAGGACAATCCGACTACAGGAAAGACAATTAAGGGCGACCCAACCACCGCAGTCAGCTTAGAGCTTCTTGCAAAGGCTGTCGGTATCGACAGAGTCAGAGTTGTAGACCCGTATAACCTTAAAGAATGTGAAGATGTAATCCGTGAAGAAGTTGCCGCAGATGAGCCGTCGGTTGTAATTTCGAGAAGACCTTGTGCTCTTTTAAAATATGTTAAACACAATCCTCCGCTTAAGATAAACAAAGATAAATGCGTCGGTTGTAAAATGTGTATGAAAATAGGCTGCCCGGCTATCAGCATGAGAGACGGAAAGTCGGAGATTGATTTTACACAATGTGTCGGTTGCAATGTATGCAGTCAGCTCTGCAAATTTGACGCAATAGAGGAGGGCAAATAACATGGAAACAAAAAGTATTATGATTGTCGGAGTCGGCGGACAGGGCACTCTTCTTGCCAGCAGAATACTTGGCGCGGCACTTATAAGTAACGGCTTCGACGTTAAGGTCTCAGAAGTACACGGTATGAGTCAGCGCGGCGGATCGGTTGTTACTTATGTAAAATACGGTTCAAAAGTTAATTCGCCCATAGTTAATGAGGGCGAAGCCGATTTGATTCTTGCATTTGAGCAGCTTGAAGCCGCAAGATGGCTTCAGTATCTTAAAAAAGACGGAACACTTATAATAAACACGCAAAAAATCGACCCGATGTCGGTAATAATCGGCAATTCGATTTATCCTGACGGTGTACTTGATGCTATTAATAAAGCAGGAGCAAAAACTACAAATCTTGATGCACTTTCTCTGGCTGTCTCGGCAGGCTCTGCCAAAGCCGTAAATGTCGTTCTTATCGGTGTTATGGCCTCACATATGGATTTGAATCGTGATGTTTGGATTAACGCTATTAAGAATACTGTACCTGAGAAATTCCTTGAGATGAATCTCAAAGCATTTGACCTCGGTTACAATTATAATAAGTAAGAAAGAACGGAGATATTCAAATGCAAAACTATTTCACCCCGGACATTGAAACCGCTTCAAGAGATTATCTTACTGCTATACAGTCTGCAAGACTGATTAAAATGGTTGAAAACTGCTACAAGCATGTGCCTTTTTATAAACAGAAGTTTGATGAGATCGGTCTTCTGCCCGGTGATATTAAATCAATAGCGGATATAACTAAGCTGCCTTTTACGATTAAACAGGACCTTCGCGATAATTATCCTTTCGGCCTTTTTGCCGTTCCAAAAGAAAAGCTTGTGCGAGTTCATGCTTCTTCGGGAACGACAGGCAAACAGACTGTTGTGGGCTATACTAAGCATGATATTTCCATTTGGAGCGAAAGTGCTGCACGAGCTTTATCTGCAGCAGGTGCTACAAAAGGAGATTATATACATATATCTTATGGCTACGGCCTTTTTACGGGCGGCCTCGGACTGCATTATGCCGCTGAAAAACTCGGAGCAACCGCCATTCCCGTTTCGTCAGGCAATACTAACAGACAGATGCAAATTTTGCAGGATTTCGGTTCAGACATTATTTGCTGTACTCCGTCGTATGCCATGTATATCGGCGAATCACTGAAAGCTGCCGGTGTCGATTCCACGAAGCTGCCTTTAAGAGTGGGGATTTTCGGTGCGGAAGCATGGAGTGAAAATATGCGCAAGGAAATCGAAAGGTCACTTAATATCAAAGCTTATGATATTTACGGTCTTTCAGAAATTGCAGGACCCGGCGTCGCTTTTGAATGCTCTGAGCAAAACGGTATGCATATTAACGAAGATTATTTTTATCCCGAGATTGTTGACCCTGACACACTTGAAGTTTTGCCGGACGGAGTATTCGGCGAGCTTGTGTTTACGTGCATTGGGAAAGAAGCTCTTCCTTTAGTGAGGTACAGAACACATGATATTTCCGCCCTTACTCACGAAAAATGTGATTGCGGAAGAACGCTTGTAAAAATGCTTAAACCCAAGGGCAGATGTGATGATATGCTCATAATCAGAGGCGTTAATGTTTTCCCGTCGCAAATTGAGCATGTAATTCTGTCTCTCGGCATGGAGCCGAATTATCAAATAGTTGTTGATCGAAAGAATAATCTTGACATAATGACGGTCAAAATTGAAATGTCGGATACTCTTTTCTCTGACTCGGTTCGTGTGATTGAAGAACAGGAGAAAAGGATTAAAGACGCAATGCATGCAACTCTAGGTATCTCTGCAATTATTAAGCTTGTTGAACCTCGCTCTCTTCCTCGTTCGGAGGGCAAGGCAGTAAGAGTAATAGATAATAGACACATTTAAGGAGGCAAATGTTATGGCAATTAAGCAGATCTCAGTTTTTGTTGAAAACAAACCCGGCAGGCTTGCCGATATTACGGGTTTTTTGGCTGACGGCGGAATAAGCATCCGTGCTTTTTCAATTGCCGATACAACGGATTTCGGCATTTTGAGACTTATTGTGTCGGATACCGATAAAGCTGCAAAAGTATTGAAGGAACACGGTGTTGCCGTTTCCATAACAGAGGTTGTCGGGATTTCTATTCCGGATGTTACCGGTGCTTTTGCCAAAGTTGTCAAGCTTCTTTCCGATGCAGGAGAAAATGTTGAATATGCTTATGCTTTCTTAACTCCGGAAGAAGGGCATGCCTATGTTATTTTCAGAGTTGATAATAACGAAAAAGCTTGCGAGCACCTTAAGGAAAACGGCGTCGATGTTATCGAAGAAAACTCTCTGCTGTAATTCAATCAGTTTAAAGCCCGGTGCTGTTGCATCGGGCTTTTTCTGCGAATTTGCGGACGTTTTTAATTTACTTTTTTTATTCGCTGTGATAAAATATTTAATAATAAAATTGTAGGTAGGTGATTAAGAATGATAGGAACAAATATAGCAATTGACTTTGGTTCTTCCTCAACGGAATTATATGTTCAGGGGAAAGGTGTCATTCTTGATGAGCCTACTATGATTGCTGTTGATGTTGAAACCGGTATGCCGATAGCAATAGGCAATGCGGCATACACTATAAATGGTAGAACAGATGATAGTATTGAGGTTATAAGTCCGATTGTAGGAGGTATTATCTCTAATTATACTATGGCGGAGCATATACTGAAGTATTATTTGCAAAAGATTTTAAAAAACAGTGTTATAAAGCCAAATGTCGTAATATCGATACCGAGCGGAGCTACGGGGCTTGAAAGACGTACTTTTCTAGATGTTGTTACGGCAGCCGGTGCCGGGCGTGCTTGCCTGATTGAAGAGTCACTTGCTTCTGCCGTCGGCATCGGAATAAAAAATGACTCTCTTTCCGGCAGATTGCTTGTAAATATGGGCGGCGGCTCAATCGATGTTTCGGTTGTAACCATGGGCAGTATTGCTGTGGCTAAGTCGCTGAAAATAGGCGGAATTTCAATTGATGAGGCAATAATGCGTTATTTAAAGAAAAATCGTGATATTTTAATCGGTCCTCAAACTGCAGAAAGACTGAAAATATGCTTGGGCAGTGCTGTTCCGCGTGAAGAGGAGCTTGCGGTTATAGCCTCCGGCAAAAGCTGCCTTGACAATATGCCTATATCCTTTGAAGTTACTTCCACTGAGATTTTTGACTCAATAAGCGAGCAAATAAATATGATGATACAAGGTATAAAAGATGTGTTGGAAAAAACACCTCCTGAGCTTGTTGGAGACATTTCGGATAACGGAGTTACTTTGACAGGCGGCACTTCTCTTTTGTGGGGAATGGATAAGCTTGTTGAAAACGAAACCGGTATAGAAACAAAAATTGCCGAGGACGCCATGTACTCAACAGTTAACGGCGCCGCTGCGGCAATCAATGATATTGAATATTTAACCAATAACGGTTATACATTTCAAACGGTACGCGAAGTATAATCAGATTTTGATGCCTTCGCTTGCATTTTTGAGAAGCTCACAGGATTCTTTGAGCTTCTTTTCTTCTTCAGCTGTTATGTCAAGAGTAACTATTTCTCTGACTCCGTCTCTTCCTATAATGCTCGGTATACCGGCATATACTCCGTTGATGTCATATTCACCGCGGAACATTGAAGAAACGGTTAATACGCTTTTTTCATCGCCGAATATAGCTTTTACGATTCTTACCAAAGCCATTCCTATTCCGTAATAGGTGGCTTTTTTTGCTTCTATTATTTTTTGTGCAGCTCCTGTAACATCTTTTGCTATTTCATCAAGGTCGGTAAGCTTGAATCTATCCGGATTGTTTTCAACAATGCTCATTATGCTTTTTGTGCCGACGAAAGCTTGCGACCAAGGTACCATCTCGCTGTCTCCATGCTCGCCGATAACGTATGCGTGAACATTTTTCGGGTCAACGTTAAAATAATCACCGAGAAGATAACGAAGTCTTGCCGTATCAAGCGTAGTACCGGTGCCTATAACTTTTTTGCAGTCGAATCCGGAAAGCTGCCATGTAATCTTAGTCATAATGTCAACGGGATTGGTTGCAACAAGGAAAATTCCGTTAAAACCCGAATATATTATAGGAGAAATTATTGTTTTGAAAACCTCTGTGTTTCGTTGAAGCAACGACAGCCTGTCTTCTCCGGGCTTTTGACCTACGCCGGCGCATATAACTACTATGTCCGCATCTCTGCAATCGGTATAAGAGCCTGCATATATCTTCATATTTGTTTTAGCAAAGGACAAACCGTGATTAAGGTCCATGGCCTCTCCTTCAGCTTTTTGTTTGTTTACATCAATCAACACAAGCTCATCGCAAACACTTTCGCAAAGCATAGCGTATGCAAAACTCATTCCTACAAAACCGGTGCCAACCAAGGCTATTTTCTTTGTAAATCCGTATGTGTTCATTTGTTTCATCCTTTCTTTGATTGCTGTTGTACGTATTTTGTACGCGTTGCATTTTTAGTATATCATTAAGCCTGTAAAAAATAAACAAAATTCACTTGTTTAGGAAAATATTCAGCATATTATTCATATGCAAGAGAAAAAAACAATTTATACTATTGAATATTATGAATAAATGATGCAAAATCCGCGGATTTTTTATCGCCGCTATTCTTTTATATTGAAATCCGGCATTGCTTGTGATATAATTAACAAAATGTTGATGCTGAGCAAGTGTAATTTATATAATTTGCTGCAATTAACGCAAAAATATAAAAAGGGGTTGTTATTTATGGTCTTAACAAAAGAGCAACAAGCACTTTTGGACGGCGAAAAAGGCGAAACCATGGCAAAGGTTATGAAAACTCTTGTTATGTACGGTGAAGCCTTCGGCGCAGAGCGTATGGTTCCCGTTACAAGCAAGTATGGGCATACAGTTATCAGCTTCGGAATAGGGGTTATGAAGCCGATATATGAGCTGTATGATACTCTTCTTGAAGCCGGTGCTGTCAGTAAGCAGCCATTTTCGGCCGACCCGAGACCGCTAGATAAAAATGTGCCGTCATCATTTTTACAGGACATTGTATTTAAGTTTATGTACAGTCAGCAAGAGAGGTATGAGTCACAGCTCAAACACTTCGGACTGATGGGTGATAAGGCGTATACGTGCGCCTGTTATCTTCCGGAGGTTGGTAATACACCTAAACGCGGTGAAATTCTGTCCTGGGCTGAGTCCTCGGCTGTTGTATATGCCAACAGCGTTCTCGGAGCGAGGTGCAACAGAAATTCAGGTATTATTGAGTTGATGGGGTCAATAGCAGGATTTGTTCCTGAATTTGGATTGCTTACCGATGAAGGCAGAAAAGCAGATTGGATAATAGAAATCAAAACAACCAAAAAGCCTGAGGCCCAAATACTCGGTTCTGCCATAGGAATGAAGGTAATGGAAAAAGTACCTTATATAAGAGGCCTTGATAAATGGACAGGAACCGAATTGAATGACGAGGCTTGTGCCTATCTCAAGGATTTCGGTGCCGCAACAGCATCCAACGGCTCTGTCGGTCTGTATCATATAGAAAACCTAACGCCGGAAGCCGTTGACTACGGTAAAAAGCTTTTAAGGGATAACGCGCCTACATACATTATTGATGACGCGGAGCTCGAGCGAGTTAAAAACAGTTATCCTTGTATTTGGAAAGACCCGAATGCAACGCCTAAGCTTTGCTTTATGGGCTGTCCGCATATGACATTGAAACAACTTGAAATTTGGACGGAACGCGTTGAAAACGGCTTAAAGGAGTCAGGCAATAAAAAGGTTCTTGTTCCGACGGTATTTACATCCGCTCCGGATATAATAGAAGAGTTTAACAAAACCGAGTATGCCGAGCGACTTAAAAATACCGGCGTTATATTGAGCTATATTTGCCCGCTTATGTATATGAATAATCCGTTATCAAAGAAGATGCCTGTTATTACTTCATCAAATAAGCTTCGTACATATACAAGTGCAAAGTTTTATTCTGATGACGAAATTGTACGTATTATAACAAAGGAGGGCAAATAAGATGAGTAAATCATTTAAAGGTCGCGTTGTTACTCCAGGCAGAGTTAAAGCCGAAGCCCTAGTTTCACACGGTGGTTTTAATACGCTTGCAAGCTTTCAAATGGCTTTAATGTTCGGAGATAAGCAGGTTAAGTGCGGTGACCAAAATAACAGTGATATTTATAAAAAGCCCATGATAGGCAAAGCGCTTTGTTTACCGGAAACCATCGGTTCAACAACAGGTGGAATGGTACTTTACGCAGCCTGTGCTCTCTCTAAGCAGCCCGCTTGTATGTTGTTCTCTAAGCCGATTGACTCGCTTGCTGCCTCGGGCGCGATACTTGCGGCAAATTGGACAAATGCGTCTATGCCGGTAGTTGATATGCTCGGTGATGAATTTCTTGACTATGTCAAGGACGGTATGACGGTCTCGATCGGGGATGACGGACTCGTCACGGTAGAATAACGATTGTAAAATTTTATAGGACGGTGATAACATGAAACAAGAATATGAGGCGTTGTTTACGCCGTGGCACATAGGTAATGTAGAAATTAAAAACCGTATTGTTCAATGCTCAATGGGCGGAACTTCTATATTCGGTTGGATGGAGCCTAACCATTTTGACAAAGAGGCCGCAAATTTTTTACTTGAAAGAGCTAAAAACAATGTCGGCTTGATTTTGCCGGGTATAGCACCTATACGCGACACCTTCGGTGGTAAATGGTTATATCAGAATACAGGGAAATTCAAGCAGCTTAAAGCTTTTATGGAAGAGTACCATAAAACCGGCGCAAAGCTTTTTATACAGTTAACGGCAGGCTTTGGTCGTTCTATGGCAGTAAATGACCTTATGGAAAAGGTATATTGCAACAAAGCTTTACGTGTGCTTGCAAAGCCTATTCTTGATGTTGAGTACCTTTGTGCAAGCGCATCTCCCAATCCGAACAGATGGAGCGATAAGGTCCCGTCGAGAGCCTTAACAATCAAGGAAATCGACGAAATGATTGACGCTTTTGCGAAAACCGCTAAATTATGTAAGGAAGCAGGAGTGGATGGTATTGAAATTCACGCTGTACATGAGGGCTATTTGCTTGACCAGTTCACAATGAAATATACCAATCAGCGTACAGACGAATACGGCGGTTCTTTTGAAAACCGTTATCGTTTCCCCGTTGAAATAGTAAAAGCCGTAAAAAAGGCGTGCGGAAAAGAATTCCCGGTTTCCCTCAGATATTCGGTTGTTTCAAAGACCAAGGGCTTCCGCCAAGGTGCATTGCCCGGCGAAGAGTATACGGAAGTCGGCAGAGATATGGAAGAATCTGAGCGTGCCGCAAAATACTTGCAGGACGCAGGTTATGATATGCTCAACTGCGACAACGGTACATATGATGCTTGGTATTGGGCTCATCCTCCCGGATATATGCCGGAGAACTGTAATTTGGAAGATGTAGAACATATAAAAAAGTTTGTCGACATACCTGTTGTTTGTGCCGGCAGAATGACTCCTCAAGAGGGAGCGAGCGCTGTTAAAGAAAATAAAATTGACGCTGTCGGATTTGCAAGACAGTTTCTTACCGATCCCGCATGGGTTACAAAACTGATGGAAGACAGAGAAGAAGATATCAAGCCGTGTATTTGCTGTCATAACGCCTGCTTTAATATGGCACATTATGAGGGCGTGCCGAATATTCAAGATATGGATGACACTTCGAATATGTCTCGCTGCGCGCTTAATCCGATGACAATGCAGTCAAAGAAGTATAAGATTGTCCCGGCAAGAGTTTCAAAATCCGTTGCTGTTATCGGTGGCGGTATCGGAGGTATGGAGACTGCTTTAGTTGCCGCTGCACGCGGTCATGCTGTTACTCTTTATGAAAAGACCGATAGACTCGGAGGTATATTTATTGAAGCTGCCGCTCCTTCATTTAAGGAGAAAGACCGTGATTTAATTGAATGGTACAGGCGAGCAATAAATAATTCGTCCGTAACAGTTAAGCTTAACTGTGAAATCAAGAGATTTTCGGATATTTCTGCAGACGAGATTATTGTTGCTACCGGCTCGGCAGCTAATAAACCTCCGATTCCGGGAATTGAGTATGCAATGGACGCAACAACATATCTTGACGGCATAGATGTAGGGGAGGATGTTGCAATTATCGGCGGCGGCTTAACCGGCTGCGAAATTGCTTACGACTTAATCCTCAAAGGCAAAAAGCCGACTGTTATCGAAATGAAAAATGACCTTATAGCGGTTAAGGGCGTTTGCCTTGCCAATTCATCGTTTCTCAGAGAAATGTTAAAATACAAAAAAGCTCCTGTTTATCTTAATACAAAGGTTAAAGAGATATTAAAGGACGGAGTAATTGTTGAAACAAGCGACGGTAAAACACAAAAAATATCTGCCGATTCAGTTATTTTGTCTGTAGGTTATCATTCAATGCCTTTGTTCCCAGAGAGTAAAAATGTCCATTTGGTTGGCGACGCGGATCACGTCGGTAACCTACGTACCGTTATATGGCGTGCTTGGGACGTAGCTATGAAACTTTGATTTTATAATAAAATAAACATTAAATCCCGACAGAACTTTTATCTGTCGGGATTTTTTATCGGTACGTTATTGATTTATTTGCATTTTTATTATAAAATGTGGAAAGATTTTTTATGAGGTTCCGAACGATGAAAAAAAGCTATAAATCAACAATGTGTGCTTGCTTTACAGGGTATATTGTGCAAGCAATTATTAATAATTTTGCGCCGCTTTTATTTGTAACATTTCAAAAAACATTTGATATACCGTTATCGCAGATAACCGCTCTGATTACGGTTAACTTTGTCATACAGCTGCTGATTGACCTCTTATCGGCAGGATTTATCGATAAAATAGGTTATCGGGCATCGGCTGTATTATCGCACGTATTTGCCGCGGTCGGTCTGATTTTGTTAACGGTACTTCCCGAGGTATTTGCATCGCCTTTTGTCGGGCTTTTAATAGCTGTTATCATATATGCCGTCGGCGGCGGTTTACTTGAAGTTTTGGTGAGCCCGATTATGGAGGCGTGCCCTACCGAAAACAAAGAAAAAGCTATGAGCTTACTTCATTCATTTTACTGTTGGGGACATATGGCGGTAGTTTTGTTTTCGACATTGTTTTTTACAGCTTTCGGTATATCAAATTGGAAAATATTAGCGATAATGTGGGCTTTAATCCCAATAGTAAACGCCATATTTTTTACACAGGTACCTATATATTCTTTGCAGGAGGAAGGGGAAAAAGGATTAACGCTAAAGGAACTTTGCCGCAACAAGGTTTTTTGGCTAATGATGATAATGATGGTGTGTTCCGGAGCCAGCGAACAGGCAGTAAGTCAATGGGCGTCAACATTTGCGGAGCAAGGTCTCGGAGTCAGCAAAACCGTCGGTGATCTCGCAGGACCGCTTGCTTTCGCCGCTCTTATGGGAACTTCTCGTTTGTTATACGGCAAATTCGGTGATAAATTAAATCTCAATAAGTGTATGTTTTATTCAGCGTGTCTTTGCGTTATTTCATATCTGTGTATTGCGTTGATTCCCGTTCCTGCAATAGGTCTTATAGGCTGCGCTTTATGCGGATTTTCTGTCGGCGTATTATGGCCCGGCACGTTCAGCAAATCTTCTGCAGCAATCAAAAGAGGCGGAACTGTTATGTTTGCAATGTTGGCTCTTGCGGGAGATCTCGGATGCTCCGGCGGTCCTACTCTTGCCGGTTTGGTTTCGGGAAACTTTAACAATAATCTCCATATTGGTATTTTGTCGGCAATTATCTTCCCGGCGATTATGCTTTTATGCTTATTGATAAGCAAGTATAAATTATCGAAATCATAATACTTTTCTATACAGTAGTTGAATAACGTGTAAATCCTGTCACAATGAGATTCCGTAAATAGAGAAATAAAGAATATCAAAAAGGAGTAATGTTCATAATATAAAGGAACGACAATCTTACGTTGAAGATTGTCGTTCCTTTTTTGGTAGAGACAGGGGGATTTGAACCCTCGACCTCACGGATGTGAACCGTGCGCTCTAACCAACTGAGCTATGCCTCCGAATATTATATAATTATAGCACGAAAATAAAAAAGTGCAAGAAAAAAATCAACTGTTAAAGAGAGCACAATTAACTAAAATATTGAACATAATGTAATTTTATGTTATCTTATTCATTAGAAAATCCAAGAAGGATAAAATGGAAAACTTTGCAGATTATATCGACGGTTGCTTTGAGCAAAAAACTTATAGTAAGATATGTATCGGTATAAAAAAGAGCTGCTTAACAATATGATTGATACGGCAAACAGTTTACAGCGCTCCGGTCTTAAAGATGAAAAAGTAATTTTTGATTTGACTTTAAGTCAATATCCGGAACCTGTTGAGGGCTTTCGCGAATACGAAAGAAATTGGAAATTAAAAGACGTTCGAAGAGAAGACATTACCTTAATTCTGTCCTCTCATTGGCTTATGTTCTGCTTTCGGCAACCTCTCTTAACGGTGAGCTTACCTTATCAATGTGTGTCAGAGAAAATGAAAAAGACAAAACTGTAGTTGAAAAGTTCTTTGATCTTATGGAAAAGAACATAAAAATGATTGCTGAAGAAAAAACATAAACAATTTTTTGCTAAATGATTAAAATAAGCGGTTGTTTTGTCATACAATCGCTTGTTTTTTATAATCAGCAATTGTGTGTTGCGTTTTTTTGTGCTATAATACAAAAGAGGTTTTGAAAATGGTTTTAATTTTATATGGTTTTGTTGTTTTTTTGGCGACACTTTTAGGGTCGTTTGTAGGACTCGGCGGCGGAGTTATAATCAAGCCGGTCCTCGATGTTATCAATGCACACTCTCTAACCGAAATTTCTTTCTTTTCGTCTTGTGCTGTTTTTGCGATGTCGATAACATCAACTACACGTCATATCATTAAAAAAACGCCGATAAAGCCGTCTATTGTGTTGTTGGTTGCTTTGGGCTCGGTCGGCGGCGGTCTGCTCGGAAATTATCTTTTTAATTATGCGTTAAGTGTTTCTTCAACTCCGAATACCGTAAGAGGCATACAGTCTGCAATATTGGCTGTTTTTTTAGTGTGCGTTATTATTTTTGTATCCGGTAATTTCAAAACATTTAATGTTAAAAATCCCATAGCAATTTTGCTGTCCGGATTACTGCTCGGTACCGCGGCGGCATTTTTGGGTATTGGCGGCGGACCGATAAATGTTGCTTTTTTAACTCTTATGTTTTCGTTTACGATGAGAGATGCAGCGGTGTATTCGGTGGCTGTTATTTTCTTTTCCCAATGCGCAAACATTATATCCACATATATAAAAACGGGCTTTTCCGGATTCGATATGAAGGTGCTGCTTGTGATTATCCCTGTTGCGGTTATCGGAGGGTTCATAGGTTCGATTTTAAATAGGAAATGCAATGAAAAAGCAATTAAAGTCACGTTTACAATTGCCGTATCTTCGGTTGCGGCACTATCTTTATACAATGCTGTAATGTCATTTATATAATATAACGGAGGAACATAATGAGGCCAAATATTATTTTTTATTTCAGCGATCAACAGAGATGGGACACTGTTAATGAAACCGTTACTCCAAATCTTATGAAGCTTGCCGAAAACGGTGTGAATTTTACAAATTCATATACGTGTCAACCGGTTTGCGGACCGGCTCGCGCTTGCCTTCAAACCGGTCTTTATGCGACGCAAAACCAATGCTATTGGAATGGAATTCCGCTTCCGCAAAACATTAAGCCGTTAGCTGAATACTTCAACGAAGCAGGATACGAAACAGCTTATGTCGGGAAGTGGCACTTAGCCTCCGACAGACTGCCGAACGTAGGCTTCCACTGCGAAAAAAGCGCAATTCCGGAGAACCTGCGCGGCGGTTATAAAGATTGGTGGCGTGCATCCGATGTACTTGAGTTTACATCACACGGATATGATGGATATGTCTTTGACAATGAAAACAGAAAAGTTGATTTCAAGGGCTACCGCGCTGATTGCATAAACGATTTCGCCCTTCAATATCTTGAGCAAAAGACATCGGATAAGCCGTTTTTTATGTTTGTATCTCATATTGAACCACATCATCAAAATGATCATCATTGTTATGAAGGCCCTAAGGATACTGTAGATAAATTTAAAGACTATCCTATACCACCCGACTTGTCGTTTTTACCCGGCGATTATAATAAAATGTATCCGGATTACATAGCTGCAATAAACAGACTTGATGATAATGTCGGTAAGCTCGTTAAAAAGCTGAAGGAAAAGGGACTCTACGATAACACAATTATTATTTATACAAGCGATCACGGCTCTCATTTTAAGACCCGCAATCTTGAGTATAAGAGAAGTTGCCACGACAGCGCAACGCATACGCCGCTGATTATCAGCGGAGGGATGTTCAAAGGCGGTGTAGTTGATGACAGGCTTGTTAGTCTTATAGATCTTCCTCCGACATTGCTTGATATGGCAGGAATACCGATACCGAAAAGCTATTCGGGCATATCGCTGCTCAAGGAAATGCGTGAAAATAAGGAACGCGACTGCGTATTTATTCAAATAAGTGAAAGTCAGTGCGGACGAGCTATACGCACCAAAAAATATAAGTATTCCGTAAGGACTCTTGCTCCTACCGGATATGTAGCCCACAACTCAGATGTATATTTTGAAGATTATTTATATGATTTATCAGTTGATCCGATTGAGAAAAACAACCTAATAAAATCTCCGGAATATGCTTCCGTAAGGGCTGAACTCAAAGATATGCTGATAAACGAAATGGTCAAAGTGGGGGAGCGTAAGCCAAAAATTTTACCGGCTTTATTTGTAAGAAAAAAATAACAGGAGTTAAGGGAATGGAAAAGAAATATTTAACTTTAAAAGAAAAAATATGTTTTCCGCTTTCTGCTTTCGGCAGAAGCGGAATATATACTATAATGACAATGTTCTATCTTGTCTTTTTGGTTGACGTTGCTAAACTAAACGCTGTTACAGCAAGTGCTATTATACTCGGCGGTCGTATTTTTGATGCGCTTAACGACCCAATAATGGGAATGATAGTAGATAAGACGAGAAGTAAATGGGGAAAAATGCGTCCGTATTTGCTTTTCTCTCCGATACCGGTTTGTGTGTCGACTATCCTTTTGTTTATTGCTCCTTTTCAAAGCAGCGCGGCGGCTACTGTATATGCTGCGTGTACATATGTGCTTTGGGGTGTTTGCTTTACGATACAAGACGTTCCTTTTTGGGGACTGACTTCGGTTATAACACCAAACGAAAAAGAACGTACACAGTTTATTTCAAACGGACGTTTGGGTTCTACTTTCGGTGGTATTCTTCCGGCACTTCTTATTCCTATTTTACGTCAGTCTTCTCTCGGATTGCGCGGCGGTTATCTTTTCGGCGCAATTCTCTTTGGTGTCATGGGCGCGCTTCTTTCAAGTCTTGCGTTCTTTACTACTAAAGAGCGAATAGAGCCGTCAACAACGACACCTACTTTTAAAGAGACTGTTCATGTTGTCGGTCAAAACAAACTGCTTTTACTTGTAATCGCAGCAGCGATACTCGGTTCTACAATGGTTATTGCCAATATATCTGCCGACTATATTGCCAACTATTTAATAATTCAAGGTTATACGGACTTTGATGTTCTTGCTTCTACAAACGATGTTGTATCCGCTTATAAAGCGGGCGGATTTTGGATACCGCGCGGAACTATTCTCACGACTTTAACTGTTGCCATTGGTGCCGGTATGGTGCCGGCCATGGTCGTATTCCCGATGCTTCGCAAGAAATTTGATTTGAAGCAGATTTACATCGGCTCGTCTATTTTCGGAGTCATTGCACACTGTGTTTGCTATTTGCTCTTTATGAATGATCCGGGGCATATTAATATTTATATTCTTTGGGTATGTCTGTTCTTAATGGGATTTCCTCTCGGAATTTATAATGTAATTACATATGCTTTCATAGCTGACTCGGTTGATTATATGCAATGGAAAACAGGCAAACGATCAGAGGGGGTGTGTTTTGCTTTCCAGACCTTCCTTTCAAAGGTTACTGCGGGTATAGCCGGAGTTGTAACAGGTTGGGTTCTCGAAATAGGTAAGTATCAAAAGCCGATTGACGGTAATCTTGACATAAACGGCAAACAGATTTTGGCTCAGCAAACGCCTTTCACTCAAAAATGGCTTCTGATTATGGTAACTCTTCTTCCTGCTCTTGGGTTCCTTTTAACTATGATACCAATGTTTTTCAATGATTATACCGGAAAGAAGAAAGAAAAAATACAAAATGAACTTGAAGAGATACGTAAAAAAGAGCATGAGTTGAGTTCCGCTGTAAAAGACTGAACTATTATTTATTTAAAATAGACAAAAAGACAGGCTGTATTTTTAGCAGCTTGTCTTTTTTTATAATTATTGCAAGAATTAAAAACAAATATTGCAAAATCGAGTAAAATATTATAAAATCTATAAGGTTAAAAAAGTATTTTTAAATCTTGGAGGCAAGAATAATGCAATACAGCAAAATGAAAAAGGAAGAACTTGAGGATTTAAAAAGTGAGCTTAAGAAGCAATACGATGACGTTAAGTCACAAAATCTTAAACTCAATATGGCGAGAGGTAAGCCGTCGCCCGAGCAGCTGGAGCTTTCCATGGATATGCTTAATTCATCGCTTTCGGCTTCCGATTGGATATCCGAAGACGGTACGGATGTCCGCAATTACGGCGGCCTTGACGGTATTCCGGAATGCAAAAAGCTTTTTGCGGATGAACTCGGAGTCGCTCCCGAAAACATCATTGTCGGCGGCGCATCAAGTTTGAATCTTATGTATGACTATATTTCACAGTGTTATACGCACGGTGCAGGTGCCGAGCCCTGGTGCCGTCAGGGCGACGTTAAATTCATATGTAATGTTCCCGGATATGACAGACATTTCGGTATATGCGAGCATTTCGGCATTAAAATGATAAATGTCAGAATGACAGAAACAGGACCTGATGTTGCAAAAATTGCCGAGCTTGTTAAAGATCCTTCGGTAAAAGGTATGTTTTGCGTACCGAAGTATTCCAATCCCGACGGAATAACGTATTCGGATGAAACAGTTCGTGCGTTAGCCGCTTTAAAACCATCTGCGCCCGATTTTCGTGTAATATGGGACAACGCTTATATTGTGCACGACCTTTGCGATGATGCTGATACTTTGCTCAATATTTTTGACGCCTGCAAGGAATTCGGAACAGAGGATAATTTCATTGAATTTACTTCAACATCAAAAATAACCTTCCCCGGAGCAGGTATTTCGGCAATAGCTGCTTCACCGAAGAACATTGCGATGATTAAAGACAGATTAAAGTCGCAGACAATAAGCTACGATAAGATGAATCAGTTAAGACACGTTAAATACTTCAAAAATGCCGATGGTATTAAGGCACATATGAAGAAACACGCTAAACTTCTTGCACCTAAATTTAATATAGTGCTTGAAACGCTTGAAAAAGAGCTTAAAGACAATGATCTCGCATCCTGGTCATCTCCTAAAGGCGGATATTTTATAAGTCTTGACGTTAACCATTGCAGCGCAAAACGCGTGGGCGAAATTTGTAAAGAACTCGGTGTCGTTCTTACTACCGTAGGTGCAACCTTCCCGTACGGAATAGATCCCGATGACAGAAATATCAGAATTGCACCTTCTTATCCTTCAACTGATGAGCTTCAAAAAGCAGCCGATATTCTTTGCCTTGCAGTTAAGCTTGCAACTATAGAGGCTTTGGTGTAAAATATACTCATAAAATCTATTTGTTTGCCCTAAGTATTACAAAGGGGTTATGAGTATGCTTAAAACAAAAAAAAATAATAATGAGGCAGCTTCTTATCCGTATGTTTCCGCGATTATTGTAGCTGCCGGAAATTCAACAAGAATGGGCGGCGTCAATAAGCAGTTTTTGCTAATTGACGGCGTCCCTGTGCTTATCAGGACTTTGAAGGCATTTGAAAATTCGGATCTTATTAAGGAAATAATCATATCGGCACGTGAAGAGGACATTCCTCAAATTTTTGCTATGGTAAAAGATTATTCGGTTAATAAGGTCAGTAATATCGTTAAAGGCGGCTGTACGCGCCAGGAAAGCGTTTTTAATGCTGTTAGGTGTTGCATGACAGAGTCCGATTATATTGCCATACACGACGGTGCAAGACCTCTTGTGGACAGAGAAACGATTGAAAAAACGATTTTTGCGGCTTTTGATTTTAATGCCGCTGCGCCCGGTATCCCGGTTAAAGATACAATAAAAACCGTTAGTGATGAAGGAATAGTAACTTCAACGCCGGCGAGGGATTCGCTAAGGGCAATTCAAACGCCGCAGGTATTTAATAAAAAAATGTATTTAAGCGCTATGCAGAGCGTTCTGAACAGTGAACTTTTTACGGATGATTGCGGCTTAATTGAAGCATACGGTAAACTTGTCAAAATTGTTGATGGAGATAATACAAACATCAAAATTACGACTCCTGAGGATTTAATCATTGCCGAAGCAATTATCAACAAAGGAGAAAAAGATGAATTATAGAATCGGGCATGGATATGATGTTCATAAGCTTCAAAAGGGTAGAGAATTAATATTAGGCGGAGTTCATATTGAAAATGATGGAATTGGACTTTTGGGCCATTCAGACGCAGATGTACTCGCCCATGCTGTTAGTGACGCTTTACTCGGTGCAGCTGCGCTCGGGGATATCGGAAAGCATTTTCCCGATACAGACGATGCCTATAAAAATGCCGACAGTATGGTTCTTTTATCTAAAGTGTGTGATTTGCTTAAGAAGAACGGTTATTCTGTCGGAAATATAGATGCCACGGTTTTGGCTCAAAGCCCGAAGCTTGCGCCGTATATTGCGGCGATGCGCACAAACATTGCAAAAGCATGTAAAATACCGTTGTCTGATGTCAGCGTAAAAGCGACAACAGAAGAGGGGCTTGGCTTTACAGGAGCAAAGGAAGGAATTGCGG
>OMCL01000076.1_pt1 | contig 18879 bp, 20 predicted proteins | sample 1645071 | NCBI WGS metagenome assembly OMCL01 (sample SAMEA103958162, study PRJEB25191) | human gut metagenome
AAATATATTTATATATTAATAAGTAATTTAAATTTCATATTTATATATTATAAATAAAAAAAATAAATGATAAATTACTTATCATTTATTTTTTGTTTAATCTTCATCTATTGGTCCAAATAGTTCATCAAATTTAGCTTCTAATTCTTTTTGAACATCTACTGAGAACACTTCTTGTTCATCATCTTCTTGAGGGAGCATTGGTGCTTCAATTGATGTTTTTTTACTCTTTATCTGCTCTTTATCTTCCTCTAATGGTGTAATAAAATCTTCTTTATTTTGTATTTCACCATTATTTAAGATATCGTTATTTGTTTCTTTTTTATCATCTATATCATCATCAAATAAATCATCTAATGATTCAACTTTTAAATCATTTTTTTTGGTATTTTCATTTTCTTCAACATAAGGATTATATGGATTATATTTTCTCCATTTTCCTCTATCTCCTACATTAAAATCTAAGTGATTTAATGTAAACTCTGATAATTTTCTAGCCATTGAGCTTTCAAAATAATAATATTTTTTTGCTTTAATAGGCTTAATTCCTTTTTCATAAATAATACAATCATCGTTGTCCATTCTTCTTAATTCATCAGGTGTCATAAGAGCTCTTCCCATAACTTGGTCTGATTCACTAAGTCCTTGTCTATGATATTGTTTATCTCTATTTATTGATACACTATCTCTTGTAATAGTTTTTTCTCCTAATGCTTTTGAAAAATATTCTACAGTTTTAAATGAGTTACTTCCTAAAAATACGTGAGTATCACAGTTACCCATTATTGTTTCATAAGATTTTTCATATACTGCCTCTAATTGATCTAAGTTTTGTAAAATAACACTAAATGATATTCCTCTACTTCTACTTGTTGATATTTTCTTATCGAAATCTGGTATTTTACCAATGTTGGCAAACTCGTCACATATAAAGAATGTTGGTACTTTTAATCTTCCTCCATTCGCATCAGCAAAGTTATACAATTGTTGTATCATTTGAGAGAAGAATATTGTTAATAAGAAGTCATAAGCAGTATGTGTATCTGAAGATATAACATATACAGCTGTTTTTTTGCATCCTAATTCTTCAAAATTAATTGTGTCTGTTGATGTAACCTCCGCAATTTCCTTTGAATCAAATTTACCAAGCTTAGATTGTAATGAGCTTAAAATTGATCCATAAGTTTTTTCTGGTGCTATTTCTATTGATTTATAATACATTCTTGCTGGATGATCATAAGGTAATTGATTTATAAGTTCTGTTAATAAGTTACTTCCACCATTTGTATTAGCTGCCCTTACAAGTTCTGCACAACTTGCCAAGTTTTGTTCTTCTTCTGGTCTAGTTGATATTAAATAATATATTAATGACTTTAGTAACATTTCAGCCATATCATCCCAATATGGATCTGAACTACTACTAGCCTCTGATTTTTGTCCTTTTACAATAGTATTTGCAATAACGTCAACATCAATTTCACTAGAAATATGCATTAATGGGTTATACCCATCACTATTTGCTGGGTTAACCAAGTTTAATACTTTTATTGAATAACCATTTTTTTCTAAGAATCCTGCTGTTTTATCATATAGCTCTCCTTTAGGGTCTGTAAATACATAAGAACCTAACATTTGAAATGCATTTGGAATAGAATATGATGCAGATTTACCAGAACCTGAACCACCGACTACCAATACATTTACGTTTCCTCTTTTATCTGTTGGCAAATAATGATTTTGTGCTAGTATAATACCTTTATTTCTACTTAAAACTTGATATTCTTCTCCGCCTTCACACCAATCACTTGATCCATGTTCAATATCTTTATAATCACTTTTAGCTTTTGATCTGTATAAACCAATTATTGAAAATATTATATAAATAAGAGTATAATATGCAAATGTTTTGAAAAATACTCCTATATACTTTTCACCAAATATTTTTGTAAAAGTATTAAAACTCGTTATATTTGAAAATATTTGTTGTATAAATATACTAAAGTCAAAAATTCCATTGTTTACAGATTCAACAATGGAATATGCAACTGGCGAAACAAGGATTATTGCTAAAACAACCCATAGAACTCCAATTATTATTAAGCTTTTTTTATTATCTTTTAATGTTTTTCTTATTCTCATTTTCATAGATTTTTCACCTTTTCATTAGTTTTTATCTATCCATTTCTACTTGATTAATTTCTTCTTTTCTTTCTCCTCTTTGTTCTCTTTGTTTTGAAATAACCTCATATGCTCTTGGATTTTCCATAATTTTAATTCCATCTGCTGTTACTAATTTACTACTATTTCCACTTTTTTCTACATATCCATTTTCAACACCAATTCCCATTTCTCCTTGTGTTTGAATATGATCTTTTAATACTGCGTCTAGAGTTTGACCTGCTTCAATTTCATATTTTTTTTCACGTGTATTGAATACTATTCCCATTCCTGTTACTTCTGTTTTGATTTGGTTATTTTTTGAACGTACAGTTGTACTACTCATATAAATACTCCCTTCTATTCTTTACTCTCTCTAATTTCAAATGCAAAATATGATTTGTATGGTTTTAATTTGCATTTACCTTTTACTTCATTTGTTTCTTCATCAAAATATAAAATTGGTTTGATTTCTTCTGTTGTTTCTGGATCTATTATTGATATAGGCCTCTTTAAATCAGGTGTATATCTAAACTCTTTATATTCTTGTTCTTGCTCTGAATATAAAGTATCAAACTTAATTGGTATAGGACGTTTTGCTATTTTTACTTTATTGTTTTCCAAAAGTCCCATGTTAATAACTACTTTATCTTGTCCAAAAGATAAAATTACTAATTCTTCCTCATTTTCTGGTTCATCAACAAAAAATGTTTTCTTTTTTAAATTTCCATTTAATTCTTCAGCATACTCTAAACGTTGTACTGTAAATTTTGGATACTCTTGTAATAATTCTCTTGGTGTTTTGTTCACCCTATAAATTACTGTATTTACTCCTTGAGGATCTGTAATACTAAAGTGCTTACCTTGTATCTTGTCCATCTTTTATACTCCTTTTTTCTATGAATTGTTTGATAATACATAGTTTCTCTTTTGTTGAACCATATTACTATATTAAATTATAGTACTTTTTTAGCAATATGTCAACCTTTTTGAGTGTTTTAATTTATGTTACCTTTGTATTTCTCTTGGATTATATTTTGATATTTCTCTTAGTTGTTCAAAAATTGTTTTTTCTTTTTCTGTTATGCTCTTTGGAATCATTATTTGCACATTAACAAATAAATCTCCTCTTCCACCTCTTCCATTAAGATAACCTTTTCCCTTAAGGCATATATTTTCTCCACTTTCTGTTCCTTGAGGTATATATAATAATATTTCTTCATCTATAGAATTGATATTTAATTTTGTTCCTAAAGCAGCTTCCCATGGTGTTATATATAAATCTGTATATATATCAATACCATTTAATTTGAATTTTTTATCATTTTCTATATGTATTTTTATTAGTAAGTCTCCCGATTTTCCGCCATTTTCCCCTGGCTTGCCCTGTCCCATTAATCTAATTTTTTCTTCATTTCTTATTCCAGCTGGTATTTTCACATTAAATTCACGCATTTTTCCATCTATAGTTCTTAAGGCAATTTTTTTCTCCATACCATAAAAAGCTTCAAAAATAGATACTGTGATTTCTGTTTCAATATTTTCACCTTTTTTCGGTGATTTTTGTTTTTCTTCCTTCTTTTTTTCTTTCTGCTTAATTTCTCCAAAGAACATTTGAAACATTTCCGCAAAAATTGATTTTTTTTCTTTTTTATTTTGTTGTTTATTTTTTTGTTTTTTTCCAATACGTGAATTCCACATTCTGTCATATTTTCTTCTTGTACTTGAATTAGATAATGTTTTATATGCTTCATTTATATCTTTAAATCTTTCTTCTGCAAAATCACTTGTAGTATTAATATCAGGGTGATATTTTTTTGCTTGTTCTCTGTATGCTTGCTTTATTTCTTCTGCAGTTACATTATTGTTTTTTAAACCTAGTATTTTATAGTAATCTTTGAAAATCATTCAGATTTCCCCCTAGAATGCTTTTAAATTTTCCGTCTTTTGTTATGTGTGTTATTATATCATATCTTTTTTATGTTTTAAATACCTTATTTATAATTATTATATGAAGATTTTACTTTTTATTTTCCGCTTTAATTTTTCTAGAGTTAAGATGCTATTAAAATGTGGCTCTTCTCCTCTTTCTCTTGTTTTTTTCACAGCAAATTCAATAATATATACAACACATTTATCTATATTTTCATAAGCTAATTCTCTTACAACATTTAAATCTGGGTAAGATCTTGTTTCTTCTATTTTATCTGCAACAAAAATTATTTTGTCAAATAAATTCATATTTGGATTTCCTGTTGTATGGTATTCTATTGCTTGCTGTATTTCTTTATCAAAATTATACTTTTCTTTAGCAATATTAGCTGCTATTTTTGCATGTAAAAGTCCTATATTTTTTCTTTCAATTTCGTCTACCTCTATATTGTGTTGCTTTGTATATTCTATTTTTTCCTCATCTGGCATTTCCTTTGCTATATCGTGTATAAGCCCTGCCATTTCTGCCTTTTCTTCATCTAGCCCATAAAATTCAGCAAGCTTCTTAGCTGCTTTCATTGTTCCAATTGAATGCAAATATCGTTTTTCAGATAATGCATTTTTTAAATCATTTTTTATATTTTCTATATTTTGCATGTCCTTTTCCTATCTTAATTTTGTGCTAATTTTATTAATTCATCTAATAATTTTGAATATTCAATTCCACATTGTTCCCATAATTTTGGATACATACTAATTTGAGTAAATCCTGGCAAAGTATTTATTTCATTTATGTATACTTTATTATCACTTTTTCTAATAAAAAAGTCTACTCTTGATAATCCTTTTCCATCTACTGCTTTAAATGCCTTTATTGCTAATTCCTTTATTTCATCTTGTTTTTGTTGTTCAACTTCTGCTGGAATTACAACTCTAGATTGTGCATTATTATATTTTGCATCAAATGTATAAAAATCTTCTGCTGGTAGAATTTCTCCTACACAAGTTGCTTTTACATCTGTATTTCCAAGTACAGCACATTCAATCTCTCTACCTATTATTTCTTCCTCAATTAATATTTTAGTATCATAGTTACTTGCATATTTAATTGCATCTTCAAGTTCCTCTATGTTATTTGCTTTTTTTATTCCAACAGATGATCCTGAATTTGATGGTTTAACAAAAACAGGAAAACCTAATTTTTGTTCTGTAATTTCTGCAATATTTTTTAAGTCTAATTCTTTTTCTTCAAAATTTTCATTAACATATATATATTGATCTTTATCAGCTTTTACATATACATAATTTGCTTGGGGAATTTGAGCTTTTTCAAATATAATTTTAGCATATACTTTATCCATACAAATACTTGAACCAAGTACTTTGCAACCAACATATTTAACTTTTAATAATTCTAGTAGTCCTTGAATTGTTCCATCTTCTCCATATAAGCCATGTAATACAGGAAATGCCACATCTAAGCTTTTTAAATATTCAAATTCATTTTCTATTTTTTCTAATTCTGTTATTTTATCTCCAACATGTAATGCTTCAATTTCTTCTATATTTTTAGTATATTTATACCAGCTTCCATCTTCCGAAATGTATATTGGTAAAATTTCATATTTTTCTTTTGATAAATTTTTTATAATAGATGTTCCTGATGATATTGACACATCATGTTCTGTTGACATGCCTCCAAATATCACTCCAGCCTTTAGTTTATTCATGCTATTTTCTCCTTAACAAATTGCTTCACAAATTTCTGTAAAATTTAAACTATTTGATGCCTTTAGTAATACAGCATCTTGTTTATTTAATTTTTCTTTTAATATACTAATTGCTTCTTTATTTGTATTGCAATGCACTATGTTTTTTACTCCACCTTTTTCTGCTTCTTTAGCTATGTTTATTGACTCTTTTCCTACGCAAATAAGCATATCAACTTTGTTTTCTGCAACTATTTTTCCAACTTCTTCATGTAGTTCTTTGCTATATTCTCCTAATTCCAACATATCACCTAGCACTGCAATTTTTCTCAAATTTGGTAATTTTCCTAGGTAGTCTAGTGCGGCTTTCATTGAATCATAATTTGCGTTATAGCAATCATTTATAATCATTGCACCACATTTTGCTTGTTTGATTTCCATTCTTTTTTTAGTAAGCTCAAAATTTTCAATTCCTTTTATTGCTTCTTCAACTGGAATTTCAAATATTTTTGCAACACTTAAAGCACATAAACTATTTGATACAAAGTGTTCTCCTCCAACTGGAATATGAACATTATATGTTTTTGAGTCTATAACTGCTTCACAAGTACTTCCATTTTCATGGAATACAGCATTTTGTCCAAGTACTTTACTTCCTTGTTGTGTTCCATAAGTTATAATATTGTAGTTATTTTTTTCTTTTTCATACCATTCATTTAATAAATCATTATCATAATTTATGACTACTGTTCCGTTTTTATTTAATCCTTCTAGAATTTCTAATTTTGCTTTTAATATATTTGCTCTTGAGCCTAAAAGCCCTATGTGTGCTGTTCCAATATTAGTAATAACTGCTACATCTGGTTTTGCAATTCTTGAAAGCAAACTAATCTCTCCAAATGAATTCATTCCCATTTCAAGGACCATTACTTCTTCATCTTTTAAACTAAGTAATGTAAGTGGCATTCCTATTTCATTATTATAATTTCCTTGTGTTTTTAAAACTTTGTATTTTTGTGAAAGTACACTTGCTATCATATCTTTTGTGCTAGTTTTTCCTACGCTTCCTGTAATTGCAACAACAGGAATATTACACATGCTTCTTTTATATTCAGCTAATTTTTGCAATGTTTTAACAGTATCTTCTACTAGAACAATGGTTGATTCTGGATATTTTTTTAATATTTCATCTGAGATTTCTACATCTTGTAAAATACAAGCTATAGCTCCTTTTTCTAGAGCCTGCTCATATAATGTACTTCCATTAAAATTTTCGCCTTGTATTCCTAAATATATTTCACCTTTGTTTAAAGTTCTTGTATCTTTGCATAATTTATCAAAAGGTAAGTTTTCATTACCTTGCATTAATTTTCCATTACATTTTTCTATTATATCTTTAATTGTTATTTGATTAGCCATATATTAACCTTTCTTTAATACAATTTTTAATTATTATATTCCAATATATATGCCTTTGCAATAAATTTATACGAAAAAATCGCCTTAGTTTTAAACTAAAGCGATTTTTGCAAATTTCAATTACTCAGCTGTTCTATTAGCAATTTCTATTGCTTTTGCTACAATATTACCACAAGTTTTTGATGGTACATTTCCCCATCCTCCATCTTGTTTTACTTGCTCATAAACACCAAGTTCTTTTGCAATTTCTTCTCTTAATTTATCAGAAATAAGTCCTTTGTTTGCCACTCTGAATTTACCTCCTGACAGATTTAATTTTGTGAAAATTTATTGTTCTTACTTGATTAATATGAATTTTTTCAATATTACTTTTTTATTTTCACATTATTATTATTTACATTTTATTTAAAATTATTTTTAATATTTTTTCCAATATTCTAGTGTGTTAATGTTCCATTTGGTGTATTTGTTATTACTAAAATGTCTTGCTCTTCTCCTGTTTTAGCATTTATATATACTAAAAAGTCTGTATCATCAACTTTTCCTTTAAATTCCCAACATAATACTTCGGTTTTCCACTCTGTTGGAATTATTGCTAAATTTTCACTTAAAATATTTAATTTTGAATTCAAATTTTTCTTGGCTTGTTCTATCGTGATTTTTATATCTGAAATATTTCTTTTTTCATGGCTATTTAAATATCCTGTTGTCTCAATTCCCATTATTTCTCCATTATCTAATGCAACTTTTAACTTAATTAAATCCGGATATACAGTTACTCCATCTTGTTCATAAGCATAATTAATTGTAACAATTCCATCTTGTTTTAAATAGTATGTTTCTTTCATGTCATCAAATCCACGTGATTTTAAAAACTCTTTTCCTATTTCATCTGCTCTTTCTTGTGTAACACTTTCTGCTTGGACATCTCTGTTATAATTCATAAATACTACATGTCCACCTTTTTCAGATATTGAAATCACCATATTCGTGTCTGATTCTCCATTTACTTTTGCATTAAAATCAAATGTAGGCATATTTGTGTTTTCAGATTTTCCAGTAAAATTAATTTCTTGAACTTTATCTTCCCCTATAAACTTTTTCGCAATTTCTTGTGCTTTTTGTTCATCTATATTTTCACCTGTTAATCCCCTTTTTTCTTTACTTGTTATATGCTCTGAAAATGCACCATCATATATTAAACCAGAATATTCATGAAAATTCTGCTCCATATTACTAAAACTGCTTTTTGATATATTACTAACTTCTTGAGCAAATGCAACTGTACCTTTTTTAGTTAATTCACCCCAACTAATTCTTCCGCTACCTATATCTGTTGATAATTGATCTAGTGTATTTTTTAATTCTACGCTATAATCATGTAATTCTTTTAAATTGTCTAAATCTTCTTGTGTTAATTTTTCATTTTTTATGTTTTTTCTTGATAAAGAATAACTATAATCACTTACTTGATTTAAAAATTTTGCTGTTTTTTCAAGTTCTACAGATTCAATTGGTAATCTTGACAAATATACTTGCGCTAAGTTCGCTTCTTTCCACACATTTGTTAATGTTTCTGCTCCATGCTCTGAGGTACTTGATATTAATGATTTTGCTAAATATGTTTCAACATCTTGCACATAATTTACTAACTCATAAAAGGCCATATTGTATTGATTTTCTGAAGCTTGTCTATAATCTACTTGTTTTTTATAAATCCATATTCCCATTGCTATTATTATAGCAAATAAAGCCACTACAACACTAAGCATGTGTCTGTCTTTTAATCTATTTTTCCAATCCACTAATTTATTCATTTTTTATCTTCCTTTCTTATTTATTTGCAAAAGCGATGTTTTCCAATAGTCTTTATAAGTGGTCTTGACCAAATCCACTTATTTGTTGCAGTAGCAGGATTAAAATAATATACAGCTCCATCAGTTGGATCCCATCCATTCATTGCATCTCTTGCTGCTTTCATTACTGTAGCTTCATCTTCCATAGCTTGATTAATCTGGCCATCAGATACCGCAGTAAAAGCACCTGACTGATAAATAACTCCTGCAATTGTATTTGGAAATCTTGAATCTTTAACTCTATTTAATATAACTGCACCAATTGCTACCTGACCTTCATAAGGTTCTCCTCTTGCTTCACCATTTATCGCTCTTGCAAGAAGTTGTATATCTGAATTGCTACCACTACTTGCAGCTTGTACCTCTTCTTTTGGCAACGAATTTACAATATAAATTATTGTTATAAATACCACAAATACAAAAACTACGTAAAAAAATATTTTTTTCTTCATAATAAACTCCTGTATTTTTATTATTGGTATTTTGCACATTTTTTTGTAAATTTATTCAATTTTTATTTTTAAAAATTAGTTATATATTTTTTATACAATAAAAAAGCAATTCCTATTATAGAATTGCTTTTTGTTTTGCATTTCATTATATAACCGCATACTCACTATTTGATTGTTCAGCGTAATTTCATAGGTTCCTAACATTTTCAAATTTGGTTTAACAAGACTTCTTCTTTAAACCCAGTCGTACCATATTCCAAATATAGCTTCTAACCCTCTTTCTGAATGTTTTGACCATATTTCATCACATTATGTTAATTAATTCAAACAAAAAAGTTTTGTATTTTTATATAATATATGATACAATTGGTTCAAATAAATAAAAGGAGAAAATTTTTTTATATGAAAAAAGTATTAATTTTTTATGCTTCTTATGGTGGTGGGCATTTATCAGCAGCAAAGTCTATTCAAAAATATATAACAGAAAATTATGAAGATGTTGAGTCTCAAATGGTTGACTGTATGAAATACATAAATAAGCCTTTAGAAAAGGTAACAACTGGTGCTTATAGAGAAATGGCTAAAAAAGCTCCTAAGTTATGGGGTAAAGTTTATTTTGACTCAGAAAAAGGACTGCTTTCTGAGATAAGCAAAGATAGCAACAAGTTAATGGCTAAAAAATTATGTAAGTTAATTAACGAAATAAATCCTGATTTAATTATTTCAACACATCCTTTTAGTAGCCAAATGACAAGTTATTTAAAAGGTAAATGTAAAATAGATTGTGAAATTGCTACAATCCTTACTGATTTTGCTATTCATAAACAATGGCTTGTCGGAAGCGAATATACAAATAATTTTTTTGTTTCAAATGATAATATGAAACAAGATATGATTAATCTTGGAATAAATGAAAATAAAATTCATGTTACTGGAATTCCAATGTCTGATAGATTTTTTGAGAACTTTGATAAATCAAAAATCTATGAAATGTTTAAATTAGATCCTAATAAAAAGGTAATATTGTTTTTCGGTGGCGGAGAATTCGGATTAGGAAAAAATCGTACTGTCCAAGTGTTAGAATCTTTTATAAAAAAGCTTCCTAATTTTCAAATTGTTGCTGTTGCAGGTAAAAATGAAAAAATGAAAGAATCTTTTGAAGAGTTATCTAAAAATAATAATGCTGAAAATAGAGTGAGAGTTCTTGGATTTACTGATAAAGTTCCTGAACTTATGAATATATCTTGTTTAGTAGTTAGTAAACCTGGTGGTCTTACTACTACTGAAACTTTAGCCTCAAATTTGCCAATGATTATAATAAATCCAATACCTGGTCAAGAAGAAGAAAATGCAGAATTTTTAGAATCTAAAGGTGCAGGTGTATGGCTTAAAGCAACTGATAATCCTGATGAAGTAATTGATTCAATATTTAAAGATGAAAATACTTTAATAAAAATGAAAGAAAATGCGATTAAGCTAGCTAAAAAGAAATCTACTCAAGAAATTTGTGATACATTATTAAAATAAGTAAAAAAGATTGAGAAAATAAATTCTCAATCTTTTTTATTTATAACAAAATTAAGTCTCCTTTGACTGTACGAGTTGCAAAGCCACTTTTCTTATAACTCTCTTCTTCCTTCTAAAGCTTTACTTAAAGTAACTTCATCTGTGTATTCTAAATCTCCACCTACTGGAATTCCGTGTGCTATTCTTGTAACTTTTACGCCAAGTGGTTTCACAAGTTTAGAGATATACATTGCTGTTGCTTCCCCTTCAACTCTTGGGTTTGTCGCTAAAATTATTTCTTTAACTTTTCCTTCCATTAAACGTGAAAGCAATTCTTTTAATTTTATATCATCTGGGCCTACTCCGTTCATTGGAGAAATACTTCCATGTAATACATGATATACACCCTTAAATTCATGTGTTCTTTCCATTGCAACAACATCTCTTACATCTTCAACAACACATATAACAGAATGATCTCTGTTTTGATTTCCACATATTGGACAAGGATCTGTATCTGTAATATTAAAGCATTGAGAACAATATTTTAAGTTCTTTTTTGCATCTTGTATTGCTGTTATAAATTCATTTGTTTCTTCTTCACTTGCATCTAATATATGAAATGCAAGCCTTGCTGCTGTTTTATTTCCAATGCTAGGCAATTTTTCAAATGCTTCAATTAATTTTTCTATTGATGGTGAATAATATGACATACTACATTAACCCCGGAATATTGTATTTTCCAAGCTCTTGAGCTTGTGCACTATCAACCTTTCTTAATGCTTCATTTACACAACTTAATATTAAATCTTGTAACATTTCTACATCTTCTGGATCAACAGCTTCTTTTTGAATTTTAATTTCTTTTATTTCCTTGCTACCAGATACTTTTACATATACTGCTCCGCCACCTACACTTGCATCAAATTCTTTATTTGCAAGTTCTGTTTGTGATTTTTCCATATCTGCTTGCATTTTTTTTGCTTCTTTCATTAATTGATTGATGTTCATTCCACCAAATCCACCCATTCCTCCTGGGAAACCTCTTTTTGACATTTAATATACACTCCTATTCTTCTATAATATTTACTGGAATATCTAATTCCTCTTTAATTGTATCCTCAGAGCTTTTTTCTTTAGCTTTTTGCGCTAAAATAGCATCCTGACAATCTAATAACTTAACTCTCATTTCTTTTCCACATTCTATTGAAACAAGCCTCGTTAATTCTTGTATGTTTTCTGGCTTTTCCATAATACTTTTTACAAATGGAGTTAATCCATTTTGAAATACTATACCAACTGTCATATCATTTAACATCGTTGCAACTGTATTTAATAAATTACTTGCTAAAAGCATTTTTCTGTCTTGTTTTAATTGTTCTATTATTTTATTCCAAAATGGTAGTTTTTCTATATTTAAATTTGAAACTTGCTCTATATGTACTTTTCCTACTGACTTATCAAACTTTTTATCTTCTTTTGGTTCTGTACTTTGTTGAACTGTCACTTTAATATTACCTGAATTTATTTTATTTTCTAAATTGTTCAATCTGGCTGTTATATCTTCAAGTCCTGATGTGTTTGTATTTTCTTGTGGACTACATAGCTTTATCATTTCTACTTCAAACAATACCGTTTTTTGTGAAGACCATTTCATATTATTTTCAAGTTCTGATAATGCATAAATTATTTGAAGTAATCTTTCTTTTGAAATTTGTTTTGAAATTTCATCCATTTGTTTTAATTCATCTTGGCTATATATTTCAAGCTTTCCACCAGTTTTATATACTAACATATCTTTGGCATATTTAATAATTTCCCATAATAAATTTGTTAATTCTTTTCCTTGGTTAGTAATCTCCTCAATTGTTTTTAATATGTCTTCTACTTTATATTCAGCTATTGCTTTCATAATTTGTGCTATAAATGTTAATTTTGGAATTCCAACTAAATCTTTAACTAAATTTTCATCAATTTTATCATTTCTTTCTTGAATACATCTTTCAAGAATACTTAAAGCATCTCTCATTGCTCCATCTGCCAAAACAGATATTATTTTTAATGCTTCTTTTGTAATTTCTATATTACTTTCTTTACATACAAATTCAAGTCTTTTACTAATGTCATCATTTGATATTTTTTTAAAATCAAAACGTTGACATCTTGAAAGTATAGTTGCTGGTAACTTTTGAGGTTCTGTTGTTGCTAATATGAATTTAACATGTGCTGGTGGTTCTTCTAATGTTTTTAAGAGTGCATTAAAAGCTCCTGTTGAAAGCATGTGAACCTCGTCTATAATATATACTCTATATTTTGCAAGTGTTGGCAAAAAATTAACCTCATCACGAATTGCTCTAATGTCATCTACACTGTTGTTTGATGCAGCATCCATTTCAACAATATCTGTTAAAGAACCTGATAATGCAGCTTTGCAAATCTCACACTCATTACATGGTTCTCCATCTTGAGGATTTAAGCAGTTTACAGCTCTTGCTAAAATTTTAGCGGTAGTAGTTTTACCAGTACCTCTTGTACCATTTAATAAATATGCATGACCCACTCTACCAGACATAATTTGATTTCTTAATGTCTTAGTTATAGCCTCTTGGCCAACCATATCCGAAAATTTTAGTGGTCTAAATTTTCTATACAAAGCCATATATGCCATACTTTTATCACCTTTTTCTTTACCTTTATTATTAGTAATATAATATTTTTTGAAGTGAATGCTGTGGGGACCAGCAAGCTAGAAGATGTTACTAAATTTTTTCAAATCATTATCAATGTTTGCAAAAAATTGTTGTTAAAGCTTCTTGCGAAGCTGGGGATGAACGAAAAAAAATATTATATTATAATACTATTTCTAATAAATAAATGATATGAAAATTTAGGGCACTAGTCACTCTATGGAGAATAATTCCACACAAAAGTATCTACTTATTGCTGCTTCCTTCCGGATCTGACAAGGTTCATAGGCTTTTATTGGTTTATTCTCCATACAATGACCAGGCTTTACTCTAATCATATCATTTGAATTATATACTTTTTTAGTTTAAATATCAAGTATTATTTGACTCTTTTAAATATTATATTACTTGTATCATCTATTTCCAAATAACAGTTCTTTTCTTCTCCAAGATTTCCTGTTGGAAGTTCAAGTTCAATATTTGATTTATACTTTGCTTTTGTAGTTTCAATTATAAAGTCAAAAGAAACTTTAAATTTTATTTCTTCTTTTGATGTTTCTATTTTTTCTAATAAACTAGCATTATGCTCAATTTGTTTATCTTTATCTGATGTATAATTTCCAATATCAGTATTACTAATACGTATTAAAGCGGTTCCACCTTTACTTCCTATTGTTAAATTTGTTGAACTACTTTGACTAGCTCCTTTGTATTCTAATTTTTCTTTTACCTCAAACTGTTCATCATAACTAAATAGTCTGCCTTCTTCACTATTAGGCATATATACCTTAATTGTACCCTTTTGTGGTTCCTCAATCACATTAATATTTTCTACTTTTATTGATTTTATTAATAAATCTTGTGTATTTTTCTTATTTTGATCAATGTAAAAATGAATATCATTATTTTGATAAATACTAAAATCCCATTTTTTCTTACTTTCGTTTTTTTCTACACCCTCAACAGTACCAACTACAATAATTTTTGATAGTTTGAATGGCATATTAGTTTCACCTTCAACCTCATATTTTATCATAAGAATTCCTACTGTTATAAGTATTAAACATATAATTGAAATTGCAACAACCAACTTTATTGTTTGTTTTCTACTTTCTGTAAACATATTTTTCTCCTTTATCAGTTAATTTACTGACATAAGCTGATTTTCAAATTAAATGGCGGAGCAGGTGGGATTCGAACCCACGTGGCGATTTAACACGCCTAATTGATTTCGAATCAACCTCGTTATGACCACTTCGATACTGCTCCATATTTTAATTTTTTCTTTTACTATCTCTTAATTCTTTAAAAAAATCTTTTAAAATTCCTTCACATTCTTGCTGTAATATTCCTGTTTCAACATCAACTTTGTGATTGAATTCGTAATTTAATAGATTTAAAACAGAACCACATGCTCCAGTTTTTTTATCCATTGTTCCAATATACACTTTTTTTAACCTTGCTTGTATTAGTGCTCCTGCGCACATACTGCATGGCTCTAAAGTAACATACATCTCACAATCTGATAGCCTCCACGCTTTTAACTTTTTACTTGCTTTTTGAATTGCTAAAATCTCAGCATGTTTTGTAGTATCAAGTTTTTCTTCTTTTTCATTATATGCTCTTGCTATTATTTTATTATTTTTTACAATAATAGCTCCAACAGGTATTTCACCTTTTTCATAAGCTTTTTTTGCCTGTTTTAAAGCTTCTTTCATAAATTTTTCTTTCTCTAACATGCTTTCTCCTAAAAATATGGTGTGCCTAGCGGGAATTGAACCTGCGACCTCTCGCTTAGGAGGCGAGCGCTCTATCCAACTGAGCTATAGACACATTTTTGATAACGTTTATATCATACAATATTTTTTTATTTTTAGCAAGTGTTTTCAAAACTATGATTTTATGGTATATTTATATAGAGGTATTTTATGGAATTAAAAGAAAATGAAAGAATTGATGATTTAGAGTTAAATAATTTAAAAATCATACAAAATAAAAATGGCTTTTGCTTTGGTATGGACAGTGTATTACTTTCTGACTTTGCCAAAAATATTAAACCTAATACTAAAGTTATTGATTTAGGCACTGGTACTGGTATTTTGCCTATATTACTTTCGGCAAAAACTAAAGCTTCAAAAATTGTAGGAATAGAAATTCAAGAAGATGTTGCTAATATGGCTAATAGAAGTGTTGAATTAAATAATTTGCAAAATAGATTAGAAATTATTTGTGAAAATATTAAAAATTTAAAAAACGTTTACGAAACCAATTCTTTTGATGCTATTGTAACAAACCCTCCTTATAAAACTAAAGGCACAGGAGGAATTAATGAATTAAAATCAAAACTTATTTCTCGTCATGAAATAACCGCTGATTTAGAAGATTTCATTTCAATATCTAGTTATTTATTAAAAGATCAGTCTAATATATACATGGTTCACAGACCTGAAAGGTTAGTTGATATTTTATCTATTTTTAGAAAATATAAATTAGAACCTAAAGAATTAAAATTAGTACAACCAAACTGTGGCAAAGCTCCAAATCTAGTTTTAATTAAAGCAACTAAAAATGCAAAACCATTTTTAAAAATTGATAAACCCTTATATATTTATAAATCTGATGGAACTTATACCGAGGAGTTGTTAAAAATATATAATAAAATATAGGAGGAATACATGGCTGGTAGAATTTATTTGGTGGCTACACCTATTGGAAATTTGAGTGATATGACATTTCGTGCAATAGATACACTAAAAAACGTTGATTTAATTGCAGCTGAAGATACAAGACAGACATTAAAACTGTTAAATCATTTTGAAATTAGTAAACCAATGATTAGCTATCATAGGCATAACGAAGATATAAAATCCGAAGGTTTAATTGAAAAGGTATTAGCTGGCAAAAATATAGCTATAGTAACAGATGCAGGTACACCTGGTATTTCTGATCCAGGTGAAGAAATTGTTAAAGAAGCAATTAAAAATAATATTGATATTATTCCAATACCTGGTGCATGCGCTTTTGTTAATAGTTTAATTGTTTCTGGAATTTCTACAACCGAATTTTCTTTTTATGGCTTTTTGCCCTTAAACAAAAAAAATCGTAAAGAAAAATTGCTGCAAATTATGAAAGAACAAAAAACTGTTATTTTGTATGAGGCTCCACACAAATTGTTAAAAACATTAGAAGATATTTTAGAAAACATTGGAGATGTTCAAGGATGCTTAGTAAGAGAACTTACAAAAATTCATGAACAAAAAATATATGGAACAATTTCAGAACTAATTAATTTATCTCCTGAGCCTAAAGGTGAATATGTAATTGTTTTGGATTTAAATACAAATGAAAATTCTGATGATGTTGATTTTTCTAAAATGAGTTTAGAAGAACATTATAATTTCTATGAAAAATTAGGATTAGATAAAAAGGAAATTATAAAACAAATTGCTAAAGACAGAAATGTTAATAAAAATGAAATTTATCAAAGTTTTATACAAAAAAAATAGTGTAATTAATTTACACTATTTTTTATTTATTCAGCTTCTTTTATTTCCGATATTTTTTCTAAACATTTATCACAAACTAATTTTCCTTTATATTCAACTAATTTTTTTGAATTACCGCAGAATATACAATTTGATTCAAATTTTTTTAATATTATGTTAGAACCATCAACATATATTTCAATTGGATCTTTCTCTGCAATTCCAAATTTATTTCTTAATTCTATTGGTATAACTACTCTTCCTAATTCATCAACTCTTCTTACTATTCCTGTAGATTTCATACAGCACCTCCTTAAAATAACATTTTTCGACAAATTTATTACAATAAAATAATATCATAAAAGCTATGTAATTGCAATAAATTTGCCTTAAAAAATTAACATTTTTTGTAATTTTTCATTTTTAAGAGTCGAATTTTGTCGAAAGTTCATAATAACAACCTCTAGTACTAAAAATCAATTATTAGAATAAAATATTTCATATAACAATTATATGAAAGAGTGATTTTTTGTTAAATATAATATGGCCTATTTTTATTATAATTTCAATTATATACGCTTTAATTTCTGGAAATATAGAAAATAGTAGTAATGGTATATTTGATTCAATGAATTCTGCTGTTAATTTAACTATTACTTTTTTTGGAACTATTTGTTTATGGAACGGATTAATGGAAATCGCTAAAAAGTCTAGCTTAATAAAAATTCTAAATAAGTTACTAAGTCCTTCTATTAATTTTTTATTTCCTGAGTTAAAAAATAATTTTCAGGCTAAAGAAGAAATTTCAATGAATATAGTTACAAATTTTTTAGGTTTAGGAAATGCAAGCACTCCTATTGGTTTACAAGCCATGAAAACATTGCAGAAAGATAATACTAAAAAAGATACTTTAAGCAATTCAATGATTATGTTTATTATTATAAATATTGCTGCCATCCAGCTTATTCCTACAAATGTAATAGCAATCAGAACTTCACTAGGCTCAACTGCACCCAATAGTATTATTGTTCCAATATGGATTTCATCAATTGTTTCTGCTCTTTTTGGAATTATTGTAACAAAAATTTTAATAAAATTTAAATAGGAGATATTTTTTATGCAATTAGTGCACTTTTTTTCTGCTTCTGCTATTCCTGCAACTATAATAATCATTATTCTATGGGGATTAAAAGACAAGGTTAAAATTTTTGATACCTTTTTAGAAGGCTCTAAAGACGGAATAAAAATAGTTGTTGAGCTTTTTCCAACATTACTAGGAATTTTTCTAGCAGTTGGATTGCTTCGTAATTCTGGATTTTTAGATTTCGTAATATCAATTGTTTCTTCTATTACAAATCTATTAAAAATTCCTAGTCAAATTCTTCCACTTATTATGTTACGACCAATTTCTGGTAGTGCATCTATTGGTGTTGCTGTTGATATTATGAAAAACTATGGTGTAGATAGTTTAATTGGAAATATAACTTCTACAATTATGGGTTCTACTGAAACAACTTTTTACGTAATTGCAATTTACACTTCTTGTGTAAAAATAAAGAAAATACGCTTTGCTTTGTTGGTTGCTTTATTGTCAGATATCGTTGGAATTATTGTAGCTGTAGCAGTTTGTCGAATTATGTCGTGAAATTTTTGTTGACATTTAAAAATATTTATAG
>OMCL01000081.1_pt1 | contig 18548 bp, 10 predicted proteins | sample 1645071 | NCBI WGS metagenome assembly OMCL01 (sample SAMEA103958162, study PRJEB25191) | human gut metagenome
CTTTCTACTTTTCAACGGACAAAATGATGCGGCCTATCACGGTTTCGTCATAACAAGGGCAAAAAAAGAAGCGCCTGCCACTACGACAAGCGCTTTGTTTTTGCATCAGTTATTCGAGCAAATCCTCTATATCCCTTTGATCGTATTCAGTTTTTTGCATCAGCCGACAGACACCGTCTGCCTCGTCCCGCTGCTGCAAGAGCTGGGCGAACGCCCGATAGAGTGCGGCCTGCCGACGCTCGATCACGCCGCGATTCTGCTGCATGGCATCTGCTGCTTTGCGGATGGACAGCCTATCGGAGAAACGTTTCCGGAAGAGATCGGCGTAGTCGTTGAGCACTGTTTTGAGGGACTGCTGAGCAAACGCGAGATCCTCACACATGGCCTGATATGCCTCGCGGTTGGATACGCCGATGTACTGCTTCCGCTCCCGGATGAGTTTGTATCGCCGCAGATCCATCCGGTAGTTTTCGCAGATGTCCTTGGCGTATTCGTAGTAGGTTCTGCCGCAACGGATGGCGCGCTCCGCGTACTCGTCATCAACATAAGTGAAGGGCTTGCTCTTGGGCTCCGGAAAGCCGTCCTCATACACTTCGCGGACAGTACCTTCGTCGATTTCTCGCCGTGTCTGGCGGACGTATTTATCCCGCAGCACACCATCGACTTCGACCTGCTCGCAGAAGGAGGTGTACCGGATGAGGTAGTAATGCTCGTTGTCTTCTTTGGAAAAGCTGGCATCCTTGCAGACCACGATGGACTCGCCGGTGTCGATGTCCTTGAGCACCCGGACAACGAAGATGGGCTTTCCGTCGTACCGTGTATAAAACCCGGAAAATACCCGTTTGAGCGCCATAAGTAAGTCCTCCTTCCGCTGATTTTCTTACAGTATAGCACAGATTTCGGCGGAGAGAAAGAGCGGCGTTGGGACGGAGAAAACTGGGATTTGAGAGAATAGCAAGCACAGCCGCTGTCCGGACACGCGGCGATTTTGGGATAATCCCAAGCCCTTGTGATATTGACGCCGAGCGGAAAATGAGAAGTAAAACTGCTGCCAAAATATACGAACGATCTATGCGTGAGAGTCTTTCGTGCAAGCTGCTTTTGAAATTAGAGAGTTTCGCAACATGATGCGAAGCTCGCTTGCTTTGTGATCGAGAAAGATGTATAATAAGAACAATATTTGTAGCCGGAGGTCGAACGGAAATGGCTATTTCGTATAATAAGCTCTGGAAACTGCTCGTTGATAAAAAGATGAGCAAGGCTGATCTACGCAAAGCGGCAGGCATCGCGCCTAATACCATGACCCGGCTGCGGCGGGATGAGGAAGTCACGCTGTCCGTGCTCAATAGAATCTGCATTGTGTTAGATGTCAATATCGGAGATGTGATGGAGTTTGTGCCGGAAGAGAAATAATTGATTTTGGTCACTTTTAGGAGGTTTTATATATGGCCTGTAATTTCATTGCAGTATTGAGCAAGCTAAGAAAGCTTTCGATGGAGTCTGTCGAAAATACGGCTTCGTTTGATGACTTTAAAAAGTATTTACATGTGTTACGACCTGTCGAAGAAGAACTTCGGTCTCTTTTGAACAGGGTAAATGCTGTCAATAAAAAAACTCTAATCTTGCTCTGTGGTAGTGCGGGAGACGGCAAATCTCACTTGCTTTCTTATTTGAGAAACGCAGACTCCGCCAACTTATTAAATGGATTTGAACTATACAATGATGCTACTGAAAGCAGTGCTCCGCTATTAACTTCTATTGATACTCTTGCGGAAAAACTGGCACCATTCAATGATGATAATTGTCATAGCGATGATGGCTTTAAAATGATTTTGGCAATTAATCTAGGTACGCTCAACAATTTTATTGACTCAGAAAAGGGTGCGGCTTTTTCTGAGTTAAAAAAATATGTCGAGGCTAATGAAATCTTTTCTACATTCGTTCGTCTCAATGAATATCAGGAGAACAGTGTTTTTCAGCATGTCAGCTTTTCTGATTATCAGATTTTTACGCTTAAGGAAGATGGTGTGGGCACCGAGTACTTAGAAAAGCTTCTCTCGAAAGTGTTCTGCCAAGATGAAATGAATCCTTTTTATAGGGCATACATGGAAAATGCAGACTGTACGTTGTGCCAGAAGTGCCCTGTGCGTCATAACTTTGAGTTTATGTCGTCGGCAGAACATCAAAAGGCAATAATTAAAAAAATCATAGAAGTTGTGATCAAGGACAAAGCCATTGTATCAACGCGTGAAGTGCTGAACCTCTTGTATGATATTCTTGTTCATCCAGAATTTGACTACAATTCGATGTGTAGAGTGGCTACCTCTGAGACCAAATATTTGACCCAATATATTCAATGTACAACGCCAATGTTGTTGTATGAATTTGATGACATTTCACCACTACTCAATGCAATCCGAAAACATGATTTGCTCAAAGTGCGGCAGGCTGACATGGATGCAGATATGACTCGCTTTCATTCTTTAGAAAATATCTATGAAGCATTTATGGCTGCGACGGCAGACACCCCGTATGAAAAACTTAACGACACAACAAAGATCGCTGTTTTAGGTGGCATCAAAGCAGAACTAAAAAAATTGGTGTATCGTTTTATCGTACGAACCAGAGATATAAAGGGTGAGTATCCTGCAAATGAACAGCAGCAACTGTTTGACGAGTATCTTCGGTATCTGTATTATCAGAATAGCGGCCAGGAGAAGAAACTCGGAAAGCTGTATGATGCAACAAAAAAAGCGATCATGAATTGGGACGGCCAGTTTGACAGCGACACCATTTGCATTGATGATTCCAATGAAAAGTTCTGGGTTCTGGAACAGCTTCTCATCAAGCCTGCAATTTACAAAGTTCAAACACCCGCGACAGGAGATGTACTGAGGTTCTCAACTGCGATTAAGCTGCGCTATCGTAAGGCAAGTGAGACAGAGCTAGAAACAGCAGAAATCAGCATGGACTATGCACTGTTTGAAATGATTTCTGCAATGAAGGATGGCTATCGTCCGACAGTGCAAGATAAAAACCAACATACTGACTTTGTAAGCTTTGTACAACGTGTTATTGAATTTGGCAATAAGGCATCCAGAATCGAACTGATTCCAAAGGACAATGAGCATGATTACAAAGTGGTTTTTGAAAAAACCGACTTCGGGTATGAATTTAGGGTGGTGTAAGCATGATTTATACATTAAGTGTTGATTCCTTTAATAACACTTTTGCAGTAAAAGAGGATGGAACTAAGCTCACCCACCGGAGTGGAAAAAGGTTTAAACTATTTCCTTTTATTGCAAATAACAATATTGAACCAGTAATGGATTTGAGCGGTTTGGTTGGCCGCTATTTGAGTCAGATTGAGCAAAAAGAACCCGTGCCAATCACGCCTGAAGAACTAATCCAGAAGTTGAAGGATGACGATGAAACTGAAATCGAACTGGGCAAGGAGGAGATCTTTGAGCAAGTTGTTCGTCATATGTTCTTTGACAGGGACGGCAAAATTCGTCCCATTAATCTGAGAATGCTGGCTCAAACTCCTTGTGAAGAGTCCAATGAGTGCAGACTTGCTGATTATCTGGTTGATGTCCTAGGCGACGTGGATACCTTGCAAAGACATATGGCGAGTGCATCCGAACGGGTAGATGCCCAAAGTAATGCGCTAGAAAGATTTGCAGCGTCGAAACTGGAAAGCATACCATCAAGCAGAAAAACTGGAAACGAGTATCAGCGGATTACAAATGCAGTAAAGCAGAAGTTCGAAGAAGATTTCGAGTACATTTTAGGTGCGCGAAATCGAACCCGTGATTATCTGATTCCGTTGCTTGAGTTTTACTATTTTGCGTATACCGCACAGACAGCGTTACAGCTGAATCGCTTTTTAGATGGTGAAAGAAGCAAATGTGTTCCTCTCTATTTTTGCTTGGAGTGGGAAAAGACCAGTCAGAATCGCCGGTGCTTTAGAGAAGGGTGGAGCAATCTCCAAGATGCAGTGAAACGCATTTTTGCGCATGCGATTACACTGGAGATCCTTAATCAGACCGAAGAGGGTACTTCTCCTGTTGATTACATCAGATTACAGGAATTAACTAGCTGTGCTCCGGGAGAAGATCATAGAATTGCAGAGCAAATTAAAGTTTTGACCGATGCCTACAGAAAAGCAATTTCGGACTGTCCTGAAATGGCTGAGCTTGTAAGAAAAGATAGTCCTGACGGAGAAGTTGCTGCAGAAGTTCGATTTTTGTTTGAGAGTATTCGGGTTCAGTTTGAAAACACGGCTCGAAGTCGTCCGTACTCTTCGTATGCAGAGAAGTTTGAAGAGTATAGCCGGAAGTACCTGAAGCGCCGCGGTCGTAGCGGTATGATGCTAAATCTCTCTGAAGAAACATTGATCTTTCTTACAAAGGTCTGTATCAAGGATCAGGAGAAAATGCGCTTGAATGATGTCTTCGCAGAATTTGAAGCTCGTGGCGTATTTTTGGACAATCATTCAAAAACCGAAATAATGCACTACTATGAGAAGCTTAATTTGATTGAAAAGAAGAGCGATAGCGGGGATGCACAGTATGTTAAACGAATTTTATAAATACATAGCAAATAGTATGGTAAGCTTCTTCCAGAGTCGCAAAGCTGTAATTCGTCCTGGAGAGCGGTATTGTCTGCGCTTAGATACCGAAGAGATGGTAGCTGGTGTTGATCAGGCATTGCGTTCAAAAACTTTGACGGATGGCATACAAGGAAGCTATCAGTATGGTGATGTGTATGACACCTTTACAATTAGACTTTCTGCATCAATGGAGGTTGTTGTTGCATCTAGAATTAACGGTATGACAGACGATTTTCTGGCAACGTTGCGAAATGCGGAGCTGACAGAGAATCATTATCCTATCTTGATGATTACGCACTCCCCTATTGATACAATTACTAGCGGAACTGGAGATTTGGCTGCCAATGGTATGCCTTTCCATGCGGCGTCTATCATTTCTAAGATTAAAGAGGATATTCGCTCTGCTGAATTGCCCGTGGCGGATCGAACGCTTCTTGAATTAGAGTTGGCACGAAAACAAGGGGATCGCTTTAGCGATAAATCCTCTCTCTTTGAATATAGCAATTTGCTAACCGTTCTCGGCAGAGGATATGTAGAGGAGAGTGATTTTGCGGCCTTTTCACTTCTGTACGATAAGAATCTATCGGCCTTCACAGAAGATGAAATCAAAAGAAGACTGGTGGATAATCACTTCATATTTGAGCAAATTGATCGTGTTGTTAGGCATGCAAATATTGCAGACGCGTTGGATAAAGAATATGATAATGCATTTATTGAACATTTGGAAACATCCAAGAAAAAGGGGAAACCTTGGCATGAGGGATATACTTATGACATGGTAAAAGCATCCCATGATCGGATTAAGAGGAAGCAGGACAACCCTCTCCGGATTGACGATGAGGGAATAGAGGTATTTTCGGGTTCGGCAATCGAGTGTAGTTTTCCGTTAAATGAGAGCACATTTATGCGCAATGATGGAGAAACTAAAACTAAGCAACGCCGCAAAAATATTATCATCTACAATCCTGATCAGAAACCAGTTGTTACGGTCTTGCTTAGCAGCAATCTCTCGATCAAATCTACATGGGTGGAGTGTATAGGGGCAGAGTGCGCGTTATCTGGAAAAGAGATGCGTATCAACATTAGGGCATCGGGCTGTGCATTTTCTCGTGTTATAATTAAAGATCCGAACAATAACATTACTTACTTGATCAAGGTCTGCGTTTTGAATATCCTGCCTAGATATTTGGAATCGATTCAAACAAGCTATCTTTTAGATATTCCTAAGAACATCAAGAGAGCGACGATTCAGGCGATCGGTTTGAATAAAAAGCTTGTAATTAATCCTGGACATGAAACTGAAATTACAGAAGCAATCAAGCCTGGCGGAGAGTATATCTGCAACTATAATCAGACACTTTTGCTGTCTCTTGATGAAGAGGATATAGATATCGACTCGGGCTGTATTGATCTGAAGCTTAAATGTGGAGCCATCGATATTCCCATTCGGATCAAAGACGAGGCAATTAAGCAGGTGGAATTGACAGGTGCTGCTGCGTTCAAATGGAAGTATAAAGAAAAAAGAGGACTGGAGTACCGAGAAGGAAAGATTGTGTCAGGTACGACAGAGTACTTTGCAAAGGCTCCGTTTAAGGATAGCCTTGCCCAGGAGAATGCGCTGATCAATAACGGCTGGATGGCTGCGCTTGATTCTATTTCGGGTCTTATCGAATGTCAGCTTGATGTCCCTGAGAACGTGAAAACTGCCTACACAGCTTTGGTAAAAGAATTTAAACGCTTGCGACAACTACCAAGCCTTGCATACTATACTGGAGATCTGAGAACATATGCAGAATCTTATGTATCAGCGGTTGAGGAGGAATTTCAGAAAGTTCCTGCTGGACAAACATTAACGAGCGCACAGAACGATCTCCTGTTGCTTGGATGTGTGATCAAGAATTATGATGAGCGGATAATTTCTATGAGCCCATTACATCCGCTAAACGTTCTTTATCAGCTAAACTTGCTTGAAGAAAACGATGTTGGTGAAATCAGAGAAAATTTGATCGAAAAGCTTTCACCTTTGTATTTACTTCCATATATCAAAGATGGCGACAAGACCTTGTACCACGCAATAGAGCGGAAACACTCACCGGAGTGGAGAGTTTATGCGCAGTTATCTAACAAGAGATACCAAGGTACAAGAAACTTTGTTCAGAAGTTGGTGCGTGACAAGATTGCTCAGTATATTGATCACTTTAAATTCTTGTTTGATGACCTTGGTAATGACCAGTTTTGCATTAACCTGATTAATATGGGTGATTGCAGAGAAGTCCTGCAGGGATTAATCCTCTTTTATGTAAAAGAACTAAAAGCGGAGATTTCTCCCGAAGAATTGAAGCACTTTGTAATTAATATTTATAGCCAAGCTGGAGACTATAATGAGTTTTCAGTTTTGTCCGATCAAAAAAAGCTGCGAGAGTATATTTCTGAGTATGGTAAGGACGTTGAGGACATTGGTGAAATGGCGCTGATCCTCGGCAAAAATATTCGCTGCTATTATCGCAATCCTTTGGAAGAAACGTATCGCTATGCTCATTTGACATTCTACGAAATGGAGTCTTCCGAGGACAGCGGTGATAGCCGAATGGATTCGATTACCACGGGTGTTGCGCTTGGAGGCTTAACATCTGGCACCCCTTCTGTTTTGAGCGCCGATTGGTACAAAACAGGATTTGGAACAAAGTATGTCACAGAAAATAGACTTGTTTCGTTAGCTAAGAAATACAACTCAATGTTCCGTGTTGCATTTTCTGGAAGCTCTTACGAGCCAGGCTCAGCCATTTTTACAGAGATTGCGCACAGTGAGGATGGTCAGCTGGGTAAGATCTATTCATCGTCTAACTGGGTAGTTTTTGTGGATCCTAAAGTTGATCTATCCTTCTTCAAAGAGAGCAAAGAGGTTGATCAGAAGCTGATGCTTATTCATTATAGCGACCAGTATACATCTGCTAGTGGTTATGATGACATTACAGTTACTCAAAAATCAGAACAATATGAAGAGATCATTCGAGAGCAACTAGCGCAAAAAGGTGTGTTGGCTCAAAAAGAGGATGTGCATAATATCATCAGCCTGTTCAATGCTTTTAATGGCGGATGGATGCTCCGGTTAATTACGGCCCCAAAATTGACTGGTGCAGTAGATAGTAACTTTAGTCGTGAAAAGATGAGCATTCTTTCTGCTGTTAAGCTATGTATGGCGTACTACTCGCACAAAGACATTGTATGGGTACCGATTTCTCTTGAGGAAATGCTTCGTGTTTCTGGTGGTGCTGGTTATTCTCAAAAAGACGGCCTGTTATCCGCGAAGAATCTTGGGTTTGAAAAGGGCGCTACAAGCGATGACCTTTTAATGGTTGGTATTGAAGGGCCGGTGGAAGATCTCAAAGTCTATTTGCATCCCGTAGAGGTGAAAATCGGCCAGATTCCCTCCGGTACGATTAACAAGGCAAGAGAGCAGGTTTTGGCAACCTATAATGGTTTGTGGAAAGCACTTTGGCCTGAAAATGGACATAATGCCCTTGAGTGTAAATTGTCTCGAAATTTCCTGATGCAATTGGTTATTGTTTGCTGCGAGAAAATGAAGCTTTACAATGTCTATCCTGATGAACAATGGGATCGGTTGCTGGAAGACTACCGTGAAGCACTCATGAACGAGCAGTATAGTTTCTCTACCGCTATGGATACTTTGCTTGGGAAAGGAACAGTGATTTCTTTCAAGTCTGACGTGCTGAATGAAAGTGGATTACTCACAAATGATGTGTGCCTATTGGAATTCCCTGAGAAAATGGGATCTCAGTATATGATTAAGTCCGCACACGAAATTGAGCAAGAACTTGATAATAGCGGCAGTGAGCTTCCTGGTAGGCTTAAGACCATATACATTCAATCTGAAAATTCCCCAAAAGTGATAGAAACAGCAGTGGTTGTAGATCAGCAGGAAGAGGTGATCCCAGACATTTCTACTGTTCCTGCAAGTCAAGAGGCTTCTAGTAAATCGGACGCAGAAGAAATTATGCAAGATCCTGTTTCGGAAGATGTAAAAACAACAGATTTGCCAGCAGAGGCACTCGATAATCGAAAGGGCATGGAAATCTTGTTTGGAACGGACAGTACAACAGGAAATGAGCTTTTCTGGTTGCCGAATGATACAAATCAAGTGTTCCATACCAATACAGGTATTATCGGAACAATGGGTACGGGTAAGACTCAGTTTACAAAATCAATAATTACTCAGTTGTACAGAGATCAGGCGCACAACTTTGATGGAACACCACTGGGAATCTTGATTTTTGACTACAAGGGTGACTACAACGAAAGTAAAGAGGATTTCATTGACGCAACTAATGCGAAGGTGTACAAACCCTATCATTTACCCTTTAATCCTCTTGCATTGACGAAATCCAAAGTTTTTAAGCCTCTACTGCCCATTCATACCGCAAATGCCTTTAAAGATACTCTAACAAAAGTATATGGACTTGGAGCAAAGCAGCAGAACACACTGTTTTCTTGTATTACTAAAGCCTATGCAGCTAAGGGGATTAGCCCAGGAGATCCTTCCACATGGGATAACGATGCACCTACTTTTGACATGGTATATAGCATCTATGCCAATGATGATGATATTAAGAAGAATGACTCTTTGGCAGCTGCTATGGATAAGCTTTATCAGTTCCAAGTTTTTGAAGGAGATCCATCTCAAACGCAGTCTCTGTTTGATACCCTGAATGGAGTTGTCGTTGTAGATTTGTCTGGATATGATGCTGATATCCAAAGCTTGATTGTTGCAATAACCCTCGATCTATTCTACGTCCAGATGCAAGCTGCGGGATCCAGTAAGATGGATCAGCAGTATCGGCAGCTAACCAAGTTAATTCTGGTTGATGAGGCAGATAACTTCATGAGCGAAGGATTTCCTTCCTTGAAAAAAATATTGAAGGAAGGTCGGGAGTTTGGTGTTGGAACGATTTTATCTACACAGTTTTTGAAGCATTTTTGTTCAACAGATGATGATTATGCCAAATATATTCTTACATGGGTTGTCCACAATGTGGCAGATCTGAAAACATCGGATGTTGAATTTGTCTTTAAAACAGAATCAAAGAGTAGTGAAACGCAAAATCTATTCAACGATATTAAAGCTTTGCAGAAACACCATAGCATCGTAAAAATTGGAACATCAAGGCCGAGATATATTGAAGATAAAGCTTTCTGGGAACTCTACAAAGAGATCAAGATGGATTGACGTAATAGCGGAGAGATGATATACTTAAGTAGACTACTTGAGTATATCATCTCTTTTCTTTGCGGGGGTAGGCTTAAATGAACTTTATTTATCGATTTCCAGTCGTGAAAGGGGTACAGGCTACCAGAGAATACTATATTGCGATGATTCCCCTTAAGATGATTCCAAAATTATTTCCACAAGAAGACGAATATGTTCTCCCTGAGTACCGTGCACAAAGGAAGCTTAATGCAGCGCGAATTCCGGTAATTAGCAAGTATATACTGGAAAATAGAGAGACTTATGTGTTTTCTGCTTTAGCAGCGTCGATTGATGGACAATTCAGATTCTGCCCGAGCGAATATCCAGATGTCGGCGTTTTGGAAATCTCTATGGATGCCAAGTTGCTAATTAATGATGGGCAACATCGAAAAGCAGCAATTCTGGAAGCAATTTCTGAGGATGAAAGCCTTTTGAATGAAACAATTTCTGTAGTCTTTTTTGAAGATCAAGGCTTAGAGCGTAGCCAACAAATGTTCACTGATCTCAATAAACATGCGGTTAAAACCTCAAATTCGATTGCCGAACTCTATGACTCGCGAGATTCACTTGCTGTTGTTACTAGGACTGTTATTTCGAAAATCAAGTTCCTTAATACATTTACTGACAAAGAGAAGGACATTCTTGGTAAGTACTCGTCCAATCTGTTTACATTGAGTGCTTTTTATAATGCGAATAAGCGCATTATTCGATCAACTTCAGTTACAGATGAAGTTGAGACCTTTTTACTTCGATATTGGGATTGTGTATGCCAAAACATTTTACCTTGGAAAGAACTGTACAACCGAGAAATTAGCAAAGTTGATTTAAGAGAAAACTATATTGTTACGCAGGCGGTTATTATTCAGGTCCTAGGTCGGTTGGGCAACTATTTCTTTATAAATCAGGAATGTGACTTCGAGGTGTATCTCAAAAAGTTGCAGCAAATTAATTGGAAACGAGATTGCAAAGACTGGGCGCTGAGGACGATTAGGGCAAACGGGAGAATGATTAATAATGAAGAGGCCATTACACTAACATGTAATGTTTTGAAAAAACAGCTCGGTATTTCGTTAGATGAGTTTGAACAGAGCAAAGAAAGCTCTTTTGCAGATAGGAAGTAACAGTTATGTTTGAAGAGTTTGCAGTTATAAAAAAAGAAATGGAGCTTGTGTATCTCCATGATCGTCGGCCTTGGATGATTGGATATAGCGGCGGCAAGGACTCTACCCTGCTATGCCAGCTGGTTTTTGAGATGCTTGAGGGTTTGCCGGAGAAAAAACGTTGGAAACCTGTATATATTGTTACCTCTGATACGATGGTGGAAAACCCTATCGTGAAAGCTTATATGCACAAGATGAGTAAAGCCATCAATGATGCAAGTGCGGCAAAAAACCTGAATGTACAAGCGCATATTATCTACCCTGAAATTCGGCAAACTTTTTGGAGTTTGGTAATTGGACTTGGTTATCCTACTCCGGAACCTCCAGGATTTAGATGGTGTACTGAACGTTTGAAGATTAATCCTTCCAACGCATTTACATATAACACGATCAAAAAGGATGGGGAAATTGTTATCCTGTTAGGCGTTCGCAAGGCGGAAAGTGCAGCCAGATCACGTAGTATATCTTCCCGAGAGATTGAAGGGAAGATCTTAACGCCTCATCCACAAATTGCGAAAGCGTATGTATATAGTCCTTTATCAGAAATTCAAAATGAAAATGTTTGGGAATACCTCTTGCAAGGTGAAGGGAAAAGCGCTTGGGATACCGACAACAACTATTTGTACAATCTTTACCGAGGCGAAAGCCTTCCTGAAGAGGACAGTGTCGTAGGTCAGGTAGATAAAGAGAACATGAAAATAACCGGAAACTCCCGATTTGGATGCTGGATTTGCACCATGGTTAAAGAGGATAAGTCTTTGAAAAATTTTATTGATCACGGTGCGACAGATTTAATCCCACTTAGAGATTTTAGGAATTGGCTGGTTGAATTGCGTGCAAATCCAGAGGCAAGAGATTATAGGCGCAGAAACGGGTCTGTTTATTTAACAGCTTCAGGTGATTTTGGTCGAGGCCCCTTTACGATGGAAGCACGTAAAGAAATATTGCGTCGCTTGCTCCGACTTGAAGTTGAAACTGGATTTGAGCTAATTACTTCAGATGAACTCAAAATGATTGATAAACTCTGGGAAGATGAAGGAGACCTGAGCCGTCGCTCATTGGTTGAGATCTACGCAGAGGAAAAAGGAGAACGTCTGCCGTGGGATGCGTACAAAAAGGCAAAGTATGATGGAGATACGATTGCGCATATTCGTGATTTGTGCGATAAATATGATGTTCCGTTTGACCTAATGTCAAAATTGATGATTTCGGTTGATAACTCCAAGTTCTATACCAGATCTGCTGTGGTGGCAAAAAATGTGGAGAAAATTTTAAACGAGGGATGGCTTCACTTTGAAGCGATCAGAGAGGGCTTAAATCATGAGGATTAAGAATATACAGCTTCATAATTTCGGCTCTTATGGTGGCTATAATAAGTTCGATTTTGAAGCAACTAACCCCGAAGAGCGCGTGGTAGTAATTGGTGGTAAGAATGGCGCAGGTAAGACGACGCTGTTTACTGCTGTACAAGTTTGTCTCTATGGCAATTTTGCATTTGGTTTTAAATCGTCTGGTAAACGATATCTATCAGAAATCTATGGCCTGATCAATAGTCAAGTAAGAGTTGATGAGGCTGAATCTGCACATGTCGAGATTTGCTTCCAGCAGGTAGATAATACAGACCTTTTTAACTATGTGATTCGTCGGTCGTGGGCCTGGCCACAAAACGAGTTGCAGGAAACCTTATCTGTATGGAAAAATGGTCAGTTGCTCAAAAACGAGGATCTGCTGAACTTTCAGAATTATTTGATCCATTTAATTCCTCCGGATATGTTGAAGCTGTATTTCTTTGATGGAGAGAAGATAGCGGATTATTTTTTAGGAGACAAGGAAGTCAATATTCGAGATGCACTCATGGTGCTGAGCGGGAATGATACGTTCGATATTCTGCATGATCAAGTAAGACGAGTCCTTAAGAATTCTGAGGATTCTCAAAACGGTATTGCCCAAGCATATCTGACTGCTAAAGCTGAGCTTGAGGAATGCCACCAACAGATTCGGGCGCTTCAAACTGAACTAGAATCGGCGGGGAAAGCCATCGATCAGACTACAGCAGACATTGCACGCCACAAAAAGGAATACTCTGACCGTGGCGGAATTACAGTTGAAGAATGGACAAATCTCCATGATTTGCTTAAAGCAGAAGAAGAGAAACGGGAGAGATTGAACTGGCAGAGGAAAGCATCTGCCACAGATGTCCTGCCTTTTTTGATGCTGCCAGAATTGATTGGAGGCGTTTTGCCGCAGATTCAAGCAGAAAAAGAACATCAGGCCTATCGGGCATTAAAAGAAAACCTTGAACAAAAAGAATTTGCAGTTGTTCTTGAAGATGCAGTTCGTGAAATGGGTAGTCAGAACACAAAAAAAGATGTACTGACACTGTTCAAGAGCATTAGTGGCTATTTATTAGACAGCATATGGGAATCCTTTGAACCGTTGTTTGGACTTTCTAGTGATGAAGAAGGTCAAGTCCGCTCTGTAATCAGCAGAGTTTGTGCGTTTGATGCAAAAACGTTTGCACGCTATAAAAAGCGGATTGATACATCTTTGGAAAAAACAAAGGAAATCCGAGCTCGCTTGCAGTCCTCCAGCATTGAGAATGTGGATGGATACTTGCAGAAACTCTCCGCGCTTGAGGAAGAGCTGAAAATTGCATCTTTAAAGAAAGCACACACCGAAGAGATTTTGCTGATCAAGCAGTCTGATTTGTGCAAGAAGGAAAGCGAAGTTCGCGGATTAAAGAAAGCGTTTGAAGATTATTTAAAGGCAAGTTCTGTTTCTGCAATCTCCGGTAAAACTTTGCTTCTGCTAGAAGAGTTGCAGAGCACACTATATTCGAATCTGATTCAGCAGGTCGAGCAGGATTTAAATAAGAAATTTAAAGAACTGATTCGCAAGGATAACTTTTTCTCACGGATTTACATTGATGGAAACTTCGTTGTTCGCATACTCAGGGACGAAGAAATCAATAAAGCGGATCTGCTTTCACTGCTGAGAACGGGGAGTTTTTCTGCGGCAATATCTGCCTTAGGCGAAACTGCAATTGCTGTTCTGACGGAACGATATCAAGCAGGTACTGCTACAGAATTACGAAAAAAGATTTCTGATGAAGTTCAAGAGCAAATCGTGCTGCCTGTTGAAATCGGAAAGGATCGCTTGTCTAGTGGTGAAAAGCAGATCTTTGTGATGTCTCTTTATTGGGCGATGATGAACCAAAGTAAAAATGAGCTTCCATTTATCATTGATACTCCGTTTGCCCGAATCGATGCAGAACACAGAGCCAATATTACAGAATACTTCTTTAAGCGGTTGCCTGGGCAATTGTTAATTCTTTCGACGGATGAGGAGATTTCCAGTAAACACTTGGATGCGATGAAGGAACAAATCTCGCATGTGTATATGCTGGAATACGGCTCAGATAAGAGAACACATATTTGCGAGAACCAGTACTTCGAGGTGTAATTATGGCATTCAAATTAAAGACATCGAAAAAAGCAGCCGAAATATTTAGCCGCATCGAAAGCAGCGAATATTTGCAATGCTACACACTGGTAAAGCTTGCTATTGCACTTTCTCTTAGATCAGAGGAGCCGCTCAAAGATAGTGACTTTCATACAAATACATTAGGAAGAGAATTGAACCGGCAGACTATTACAGGTGACGCAGATGCGCTATATAAGTGCCTAATGGAACTGCATGCTCAAAAGCATTTAACAGACGAAGAGTTTTTTCCGGGCTATGTCAAAGCGCATATTGATCGAGGGGCAATTCTCCTAGATCAAGAACAGCGATATAGTGGCGACTTTTTGTCACACTTAACTGAGCTGGAAAAGGGCATTTGAGATTTTGCGCATAGATTTGCTGCTACAATAAACAAAAAACATGGCTGGGGAATGATGTGCCCAAAACGATGTCCTTCATTGAGCGAACGTCAATTGACGAACATATACAAATGAAATCTTGGGTAGTGCCTGATAGAAAATATGAGATTTGCAACAGCTATGTAAAAAAACATCTACGATTAGTTGATGGATATTTTCGCTTTTTGATATCACCATTGACCACGTATGAGCAGATTGCATCGCGACTTTATATGTGAGGTATTTGTATGTTACACCCCGGTCTTTATGAACAAGTCATCAATAACGCCCTGACGGGCGAGCTTGCGGAGATTCCGGAAGCCCGCAAGTCTGTTGCGCCCATTGACAAGGCGGAAGCCTCCAAGGTGCTGGCGCAGTATCTGGCAGATGTGGTTCAAAAGGGCTTGGATAACGTGCTGGACAACGGCGGGGATATTTCTGCCCAGATCGGGCTGACCAACCAGATCGTTGACCTCATTCAAAGTACAACGAAAGAAGCTGACTTTGCCGCGCTGGGCGTTGACCGGCGGGCAGAGCAGCTTCTTGCGCTTTTGCGGGAGACCGACCCGCGGCTGGCAGTGGGAAAAACGGCGGCGGACATAGAGCGCCCGGAAACCTCCATCGCACAAAGCTCCCTTTTCACCGGGGCTGTGCATGAGCCGCAGATGTTTACAGAGCTCAAAAAAGAGATTGTCTCTGCTGACAGAATTGACATGCTGGTGTCCTTCATCAAATGGAGCGGTCTGCGGCTTATCATGGACGAGCTGTGGGAGTTTACGCACAGCGGCGGCGAGCTCCGCATCATCACCACCTCCTACATGGGCGCAACAGATGTGAAGGCCATTGAGGAGCTTCGAAAGCTGCCCAATACGCACATCAAGGTCAGCTACAACACCAAGACGACCCGCCTCCACGCCAAGGCATATATTTTTTACCGCGAAACCGGCTTCACGACGGCTTATGTGGGCTCGTCCAACCTGTCCAATGCCGCATTGACCAGTGGCCTTGAATGGAACACCAAGGTAACGAAACGCGACTTACCCGAAACTATCGACAAAATCGCCGCTACCTTTGAGTATTACTGGAATGACCGCGAATTTGAATACTACGCGGAGGATCAGAAAGAGCGCTTGGCACGGGCGCTGAAAGCGGAAAAATATTTTGACACCAACAATGCCGACGTCTACACCATGGACATCAACCCCTATTCCTACCAGCAGGAGATTTTGGACAAGCTGGAGGCGGAGCGCACTGTCCGTGGCTATACGCGCAATCTGGTGGTGGCGGCCACCGGTACCGGCAAGACGGTCATTTCTGCATTGGACTACAAGCGCTTCCGCAAGCAGAATCCGGATCGACTCTGCCGCCTGCTGTTTGTGGCGCACCGAGAGGAAATCCTCAAGCAGAGCTTGTACACCTTCCGCGCCGTGCTCAAGGACGCAAACTTTGGTGAGCTATTTGTGGGCAACTATAAGCCGGAGAGCATCGACAACCTGTTTCTGTCCATCCAGACCTTCAACTCACAGAGCTTCACGGAAAAGACGAGTCCCGATTTTTATGACTACATCATCGTGGACGAATTCCACCATGCCGCTGCACCGACTTATCAGAAGTTGTTGTCCTACTACCAGCCGCACATCCTGCTGGGCTTGACCGCTACTCCGGAGCGTATGGACGGCAAGAGCATCCTGCCGTACTTCCATAACCGCATTGCAGCGGAGATCCGTCTGCCGGAAGCCATTGATCGAAAGCTCCTGTGCCCGTTCCAATATTTTGGCGTTACCGATACGGTGGATCTGGATGCGCTCAAATGGTCTGCCGGTGGCTACCAAAAGAGCGAGCTGGAGCACATCTACACGTTCAGTGGGGCGGTTGCCAACCGCCGCGCCGACCATGTTGTGACGGCACTGCTGAAATATGTGACGGACATTGACGAGGTGAAGGGCCTCGGCTTCTGTGTGACGGTAGATCACGCGGAATTTATGTGCCGCTATTTTAACGACCACAACATCCCGTCCATGTGCCTCACCGGGCAATCTTCGGACGAGGAAAGAGCGGCGGCCAAGCGGCGCTTGGTATCCGGCGAAGTGCGGTTCATCTTCGTCGTGGACATCTACAACGAGGGCGTAGATATTCCGGAAGTCAATACGGTTCTTTTTCTGCGCCCCACGGAGTCATTGACGATCTTCTTGCAGCAGCTGGGTCGTGGTCTGCGTCTATCTGAGGACAAGGAGTGCCTGACCGTGCTGGACTTCATTGGTCAGGCAAATAGAAAATACAATTTTGAAGATAAGTTTGCGGCGCTGCTGTCGAATACCACCCGCAGCGTGAGCCGGGAGATCAAGGACGGTTTTGTGTCCGTTCCCAAGGGCTGCTATATCCAGCTGGAGAAGAAGGCGGCCAAATACATTTTGGAGAATATCCGCGCATTCTATGGCAATACGGCTGGGTTGGTGGCTCGTGCAGCCTCCTTCACGGAGGACAGCGGGCTGGAGTTGACGCTCAAAAATTTCTTGGATTACTACCATCTTGACCCACGGGCGATCTACAAGTTTTCCTCCTTCTCTCGCATTTGTGCCAGAGCGGATGCCATCGAGGACTTTTCAGAACCGCTGGAGGACATCCTGACCAAAGCGTTTGCAAAGCTCGCCGTGATCGACTCCCGCTGCTGGATTTCGTTCCTGTTGGATGTTCTTCCGCGTTTGGATAATGTAGACTTCGCGGTCCTTTCGGACGTTGAAAAGCGGATGATGCAGATGTTTTATATCACCGTTTGGGGCAAGGCTGTGGAGAATTGGACCGACGAAGAGGTGCTGGACAATCTCTATGCACTATCGGATAGTACCGTCCTGCTCAACGAACTAATCGAGTTACTACGCTATCGCTTTGAACAGATCGACTTTATTGACGAGCCGGTTGATCTGGGCCTTGACTGTCCGCTGGATTTGCATTGCACCTATACCCGCGACCAGCTCTTGGTAGCGCTGGACTTTATGAAGCCGTCCACCGTTCGTGAGGGCGTGAAGTGGCTGCCGGAGAAAAACATCGACGTGTTTTTTGTGACGCTGAACAAGGCGGACAAGGACTATTCGCCAACCACCATGTACAACGATTATTCCATCAATGAGAGCTTATTTCATTGGCAGAGCCAGAGCACCACGGCGGAGAATTCGCCCACCGGTCAACGCTATATCCACCATAAGGAACGCGGCAGCAAGGTGCTGCTGTTTGTCCGCGAGTTTAAGTCGGACCGTATGACCGGCGGTGCGGAGGCGTACACCTATCTGGGTACGGCGAACTACATGAAGCACACGGGCAGCAGGCCGATGAATATCACCTGGCAGCTGGACCGCCCAATCCCGGCGAAGTTTTTGAAGAAGACGAATAAGTTGGTAGTGGGATAATGATGAGCATTGCGCTCATTTATTACCATCTCATCTGCACAATGGAGGAATACAATGAACGAACAAGAAAAGACAAAAAAGCTCGAAATGTTGCCATGGCAGGCATTGTTTGATCTTGCAATTTCCAAAGAAATAGATGAAAATGATATCAAGGGAAAAGAAAAGAGCACTATTATTTTCAAGATTATTCACGAAGCTTTGATTTCGGATTCTGAAATTGACAACCTTGTTAACGATTATATTTAT
>OMCL01000099.1_pt1 | contig 16327 bp, 10 predicted proteins | sample 1645071 | NCBI WGS metagenome assembly OMCL01 (sample SAMEA103958162, study PRJEB25191) | human gut metagenome
GATCCCAGCCGAAAACCTTCGCAATGGGCACGAAGATCGGCACGCAGATGAGCAGCAGCGGCAGATACCGCCCGAGGCTTTTTAACACGCGCCGCAGCGCCCAGGAGGATGTATGCTTCATGATGCACTCGCCTCCCCCTTCTCCTGCGACCGGCAGATTTCCTGATAGACCGGGCAGGTCTGCTGCAGCTGTGTATGCGTGCCGAGTCCGGCCATATGGCCGTCGTCGAGCACAACGATCTTGTCTGCGTGCCGGATAGACGACACGCGCTGCGAGATCAGCACGACCGTGGGCTTCCACGGAAGCTTCGACAGCGCCTTGCGCAGCGCTGCGTCCGTCGCGAAGTCCAGCGCGGAGGCGCTGTCGTCCAGAATGAGAAGCTCGGGCCTGCGTACAAGCGCGCGGGCGATGGTCAGCCGCTGGCGCTGGCCGCCGGAGAAATTGCGCCCGCCTGGCTCGACCGCCGCGTCCAGCTGGCCCTTCTTATCCTGCACGACGCCATCCGCCTGCGCTGCGCGCAGCGCGTCCCAGAGCGCCTCGTCGGACGCGTCCGCATTGCCCCAGTGAAGATTGTCCCGGATGGTGCCGGAGAAGAGCAGCGCCTTCTGCGGCACAACGCCGATGCGCGTCCGAAGCGCCTGCAATTGAAGCGTTTTCACATCCTCGCCCCGCACGAGCACCTGTCCGTCTGTCGCGTCATAGAAGCGGGGGATCAGATTTGCTAGCGTAGATTTGCCGGAGCCTGTGCCGCCAATCACGCCAATCGTCTCGCCGGGCGCGGCACAGAAGCTGATATCGGTCAGCGCATCCGCGCCTGCCTGCGGATAACGGAAGCTGACGTGCCGGAATTCCAGCTCCGCCTCTCCCGCGCCGTCCGGCAGCGCGTCCGCGCCGCTCATCATGCTGGACTTCGTGTCCAGCACCTGCGAAATGCGGCCCGCGCAGGCGGCGGATTTTGTGATGTTCAGGATCAGATTGGCAAACTTGATCAGCTCGACCAGGATCTGCGACATATAGTTATAAAGCGCGATCAGCTGGCCCTGCGTGATCGCGCCCTCGTTCACGCGGACGCCGCCCACGCGCAAAATCGCGACAATGGCCAGATTGATGATCACATACGTCAGCGGATTGAGCAGCGCGGAAAGTCTTCCGACAAACTGCTGCGCGGAAAACAGATCTCCGGTTTTCTCCGCGAAGCTTTCCGTCTCTGTCTGTTCGCGGGTAAAGGCGCGGATGACGCGCACGCCGGACAGATTTTCCTGCGCCGCACCGGTCACGCCGTCGAGCTTCGTCTGCACGCGCCGGTAGAGCGGAATGCAGCTGAGCATGATGGCAAACACAACGGCAAAGAGCACCGGGATGGCCACGGCGAAGATAAGCGCCGACTTTGTGTCGATGGTAAAGGCCATGAGCATCGCGCCGAAAACCACGATGGGCGAACGCAGCAGTAGGCGGAGCGTCAGATTAAGGCCCGTCTGCACCTGATTCATGTCGCTCGTCATGCGCGTGACGAGCGTGGCCGTGCCGAGCCGGTCAAGCTCGGCGTAGGACAGCGACTGGATGTGCGCAAAAAGCGCACGGCGCAGGCTGCCCGTCGCGCCGGTCGCGGCCTTGGCGGAAAAATACTGCGCGCACGTGGCGCTGGCAAAGCCGCACAGGCCGAGTCCGACCAGCACAAGGCATTTTTTCAGGATATACGCCGTATCGCCGGACGAAATGCCGACGTCGATGATATCCGCCATGATGAGCGGCACCAGAAGCTCAAACGCGGCCTCGAGCAGCTTGAAGCACGGGGCCAGGATCGCCTGCAGGCGGTAGGGCCGCAGGTAAACAAGCAGTTTTTTCATGGGTTGTTTCTTCTCTTTCTTCTGCTATTCAATGGATTTGAGCGCCTGCGACATATCGATTGTGCGGATCTTCCGCCGCAGGGCAAGATTGACAAGCAGACCGAACACCAGCGTCAGCGCGGCCGAGATGAGATAGCTCAGCGGCGCGACGCGCACATCGAAGCACATGAGATCGATCTTGATCTGTCCCATGACATACGCGTGCAGCAGCTTTCCCATCGGAAGGCCCACAAGCGCGCCGAGGACGGTCAGGATGATGTTCTCGCGGAAGACGTAGCGGTTCGTCTCGCCGTCGTAGAAGCCAAGCACCTTGATGGTCGCGATCTCTCGTTCGCGTTCGGTGATGTTGATGTTCGTGAGGTTATACAGCACGATGAATGCCAGCGCTGCCGCGCCCAGCACGACGACCAGCACGATATATTGCAGGCTCTGCATCATCGTCGCCACACGGCTGCGGAAATCAAGGCTGAGGGTAACTGCCGCCGCGTTTTTCGCGCCCGCGAGCGCTGCGGACGCCGCCTGCGCATCCTCGTCCGTCTGATAGTTGACCCATGCGGCCTCGTATCCGGGCGCTTCACCGAAGACGTCCTGCCAGGTAGTCTGCGTCAGATAGACGTAATTATAAACATAGTTTTCAAACACAGCCTCGACGGTCAGCTCCGTCCGGCGCATGTCGCCTGTCTGTAAGGTGATGGTGTCGCCCGCCGACAGGCGCAGCGCCTGCGCAAGCCCCCGGCTGATGATGCAGCCGCCGTCCTGCGGGTAGGGGATCGGCGTTTTCTCCTGCGTGTGCAGGTCGATAAAGCCGTCCACGCTGCCCGATTCCGGGCAGACGACGTTTGTGGTCTTGACCGTGCCGCCGGCAGAAGCGTCCAGACTTTTTTCCGCGACAAACAGACAGCCCTCCGCGCCGCTTTTCTCGCAGACGGCGAGGAAGTCCTCGCGTTCGCTGCCGCTCAGCGCGTGCTGGAAGGTCACGGCGGCGTCATAGCGGGTGATCTCGTCGTATTGATAGTCGACGACGCTGCTGATGGAGTCCTGAATGCCGAAGCCCGTGATGAGCAGCGCCGTGCAGCCACCGATGCCAATCATCATCATGACCATGCGCTTTTTAAAGCGCAGAATGTTCCGGATGGAGACTTTATGCAGGAAGGGGAGTCGGTCCCAGATCAGCGGGAGGCGTTCAAGCAAAATGCGCTTGCCCGCCTTCGGCGCTCTGGGGCGGATCAGCTCCGCTGCCGGCTTCTGCAGTTCGGCGTGTACGACGAACCACGTTGTGCCGAGCGCGCACAGCAGATATGCGCCCGACGAGACGAGCGCAAGCGGCCAGTCAAAGGCATACAGGATGCTGGTAAAGCCGTACATGATGTTATAGGCGTGCCAGATCATCTTCGGCAGGAAATACGAACCTGCCGCGATGCCGAGCACACAGCCGAGGACCGAGGCGATCCCGGCATAGAGGAAGTATTGGGACAAGATCGCGCCGTTGGAATACCCCAACGCCTTTAAAACGCCCGCCTGCGTCCGCTGCTCGTCGACCATGCGGGTCATGGTCGTGATGCAGACCAGCGCGGCCACGGCGAAGAAAAACAGCGGGAACACCCGTGACACGCCGCGCACGATATCGGAATCGTTCTCAAAGCAGGCGTAGCCGACGTTGCTGCTGCGATCCAGCACGAACACGTCCGGGTTTTCGAGCTTTTCCAGTTCGTCCTCGCCGTCGCGGTAGTCCTGCTCGGCATCGGCCAGCTTTTGTTCACCGTCGGCCAGCTCCCGCTCGGCGTCGGCCAGCTTCTGATCGCCGTCTGTGATCTCCTGCTTTGCGTCAGCCAGCTCCTGCTCGGCGTCGGAGATCTTCTGTTCTGCTTCGGCCTTACCTGTGTAATAATCCGCCCAGCCGTCTTTGAGTTCCTGTTTTGCGTCTTCCAGCTCCTGCCGGCCATCTTCCAGCTCCTGCTTCGCATCTTCCAGTTCCTGCTGCTTTTCTTCCAGCGTTTTTTTCGCCTTGTCCAGCTTTTTCTGGTTTTCCGCGAACGCCTCGTTCGCCGCGTCTGCCGCCAGATCCAGCTGATTCTCATTGTCGGCCAGAGCGTTCTTGCCCTCGTCCAGCTGCGCCTGCGCCGCTGCAAGCTGCCCACGTGCCGCCGCGATCTGCGCTTTGGCCGCCTCCGCCGCCTCCGGCGACATCGCTCCTGCGGAAACCGCGGCGTCTATCTGCGCCTCCTGTTTGTCGAGCGCGGCTTTCTGCGCGTCTAACTGCTGCTGCTGCTCGGCAAGCGTTTCGCGTGCTTTCTGGAGCTGCGCGAAAGCGAAGCTTATCTCGTTCTCGGCCTGTTTCTTTTCTTTTTCAAATTTGGCGGCGTTTTCCTCATAGGTCTGCTTCGCGTCGGTCAGCTTTTTTTCGCCGTCTGCCAGCTCCTGTTCGCCATCGGCCAGCTTCTGTTCATTTTCCTCGATCGTCCGCTGCCCATCCACCAGCTTCTGGTATGCGTCGGCCAGTTCCTGCTCCGCCTCCTGCTTTGCGTCGGCCAGAGAAACAACGCCGTCAGCATACGTCTGATGCGCGTCTTCCAGCTCCTGCTTCGCGTCGGCAAGCTCCTGCTTTGCATCGGCCAACTCCTGCTGCTTTTCATCCAGCGTTTCACGCGCGTCGGAGAGCGTCTGCTCGGCCTCTTCATAGAGGCGATCGCTGCGCCCATAAGCCGCGCTCTCGGCAAGCTGCGTGACCCACGGCTCAGCAGCGTCAATGCAGGCGGTATATTCGTCGGAATAGACCTCGCCCTGTCGGCCGGCCAGACGGAGATAGAGCGACGTGTCGTATTCCAGCGCAAACGCCTCCGGCAGGATGTACACGAATGACGAAAGCGTTCCGCTGCCGATGGAGGTGCCGCCGCGCTCATAATTGATGTATAAGACGCTCTTGGCGATGCCGACGATGGTGAATTCCCGGCGGTTGAAGCCGTCCAGCGTATCTTCGTCGTTCTCTTCCGTCAGAACGACTGTTTTTCCGAGATCCTTTTCGGAATACAGCAGCCCGTCAGCCAGACATTCCTCCGCCGTCTGCGGAAATCTTCCACATTTTAAGCCCGGCAGGTCGATCTGCTCAGGCAGCGACAAAAATCTGCACGGCTTCGCCGCCCCATCTGCGACGGAGGCCAGCGCATCCGCGCTCTTTTCCCCCTCGCAGGCCGCCACGCGCGCATCGGCGGCGAGCGCTTCCGCGTCCGTTTCGTCAAAGCCGACCGTGCTGACGAGGCGGAAATCATACATCCGGTGCGCCTCGGCATAGTCGTCCAGCGTATGTACCATTGCGGTCTTTGTCAGCCGCAGACCGCAGAAAAATCCCACGCCCAGCGCGACGATCGCCGCGATCGCCAGAAACCGGGTGAGACTGCTGCGGATCTGGCGCATTGTCAGCTTCAGCATACCCGTCACCATTCGATGCTTTCCACCGGCACGGGCGCTTCATTGCGCCGCACGTCGGTGATCTGGCCGCTTCTGACGCGGATGACGCGGTCGGCCATGGCGGTCAGGGCGGAATTGTGCGTAATAATCACGACGGTCATGCCGTTTTCCCGGCTCTGCTTCTGCAAAAGCGCAAGGATCTGCTTGCCGGTCTGGTAGTCAAGCGCACCGGTCGGCTCGTCGCACAGCAGCAACTGCGGCCGTTTGGCCAGCGCCCGCGCGATGGCCACGCGCTGCTGCTCGCCGCCGGAGAGCTGGGCGGGGAAATTCTGCATCCGCTCGCCGAGGCCGACCTGCCGCAGAACTTCGTCTGCCGGGATGGGATTTTTACAAAGCTGGCCCGCGATCTGCACGTTTTCCAGCGCCGTCATATTGGGCAGCAGATTATAGAACTGGAACACAAAGCCGACCTCATGGCGGCGGTAGGCCGTCAGCTGCCTACGGTCAAACCCCGACACATCCTCGCCCGCCAGCAGCACATGGCCGCTCGTCAGCCGGTCCATGCCTCCGAGAATGTTTAAAAGCGTCGTCTTGCCCGCGCCGGACTGCCCGACGATCACGCAGATCTCCCCCTCCGCGATCGTAAACGAGGCATCCTTCAGCGCGTCAATGCGCACGTCGCCCATCCGATAGGTCTTGCAGACATGATCGAACAACACAAAATTCTGCACACAGAACCCCTCCTGTATTTTTTCTAAAAATATATTATGGCATACTGTTTTCTGTTTTGCTTGAATAATCCATGAACGGCTGGCCGAAAATACTTTTTCTTGCTTTTGCCGCACATCAATGTTACTATTAAATTATAAAAAACGATAGGGAAGCTCTGATTCAATGACCGAGAGCATTCGGCGAGAGATTTTGGCCCAAGACATCGGATCAGAGGTTCCCTGACAGGAAAAGGAGCGGTCCTTTTGGCAAAACAGATCACGCGGATCGTGCTGACCGGCGGGCCTGCCGCGGGCAAGACGACGCTTATCAGCCGTATTCTCAAGGAATTCAAGCAGGACGAGGGCTGGAAGGTCATTACCATCCCTGAAACTGCGACGGAGCTGATCTCCGGCTTCGGCATCAAGCCCTTCGGCGGGTGCGTGTCCATGCTGGATTTTCAGGATTTTGTCGTTTCCGACCAGCTGCACAAGGAGCAGCTGGCGCTCAAGGCGGCACAGATGGTGCCGGAGGAGCACGTCATCGTGCTGTACGACCGCGCGCTCTTCGATGACAAGGCCTATATCTCCGACGAGGAGTTCCGGCAGGTGCTCGCGCGCTTCGGCCTGACCGAGCAGCAGGCGCTTTCCCACTACGATACCGTCCTGCACCTCGTCTCCTGCGCCAAGGGCGCGGAGTTTGCCTATAATTTCGGCAACGAGGCGCGCTACGAGCCGCTGGAGCTTGCGCGGGAAAAGGACGATCTGACGCTGCGCGCATGGCGTGCGCACCCGAATCTGCACGTGATCGACAATTCCGTCGATTTTGAGGACAAGATCGCGCGCGGCCTGCGCGCCGTCTATGAAGCGCTCGGCAGGCCCACGCAGCAGGAGGTCTGGCACAAGTATCTCATCGCGCTGCCCACGCTCCAGACGCTCGAGCAGACGTATCACGCCGCCAGCATCGACATGATGCAGACCTATCTGACCCGCGCCAACCCCAACATCGTCCGCCGCGTCCGCCAGCAGAAAAACGGCGGAGATTATCTCTATTTCTACACGGAAAAGCGCACGACCGGCTCCGGCCAGTGGGAGACGGAAAAGCCGATCTCCGAAAAGGAATACATCCGCTATCTCATGGAGGGAGACACGAGCCTGCACACCGTCCACAAGACGAAGTACCGCTTCGTATATAACGGCTGCCGGTTCGAGATCGATGTCTACCCGTTCTCGCAGGACCGGGCCATCATGCGTGCCGCATTGCCGGAAAACGCCCCCGTGCTCACCGCGCCGCCCGAGATCACCGTCCTGCGCGAGGTCACCGGCGACCCCGCCTACAAAAACCGCCAGCTGGCGAAAAATCAGAGACTGTAAAAGCTGCCGCCCGCGTTCAGTTCCATCGAACGCGGGCGGTGTGTTTTGTGAAAGGGGCGTTCCGGTGTGCCTCCGGCGGCCCATTCTTTTCCGTCTTGCCGGAAAAGAATGGGAAGAAAAGGGGCGCTGGTTACGGTTTGGTGCGTCCTGCGGGCGGACAGAGTCGTCCGCCACTACGGCGCTGCATCAAAAATTCTGAGCTGCATCAAGCTTTGCGGGAAAAGTCCAGAAAAACCAAAGGGGTTTTTCTGGTCGGTTCAAGGGGGGCCGGGGGGAAATCGAAATCTCCCCGGACTCGTTTTCTTTTCCCAATCTTTTCTTTTGGAGAAGCAAAAGAAAATGCTGGACAGCAGCTGCTGATTTTTAATACGAGTTCTTACTTTGCCGTGCGTCTCAAAATGCTGCGGCTTTTCGTTTATTCCACGCCGGTGACTTCGTAATCCTGCGCTTCGACGGCAGCCTTGAGCGTCTCATTCGAAACATCCTTCGTGAGCGTGACGACGGCGGTGCCGTTGTTGTGATCCGCGACTGCGGAAGCAACGCCGTCCACGGCTTCGAGCGCCTTTTTGACGCGCGCTTCGCAGTGGCCGCACATCATGCCCTTTACGTGTAATGTCTTTGTCATACCAGTTTCCTCCTTATTTTGTTCTGCCAGATGAATTTCCGGCATGGGTTTTCCTTTGTGATCGTGTTTGGCGCTGTAGAGTTTGCACAGGTTCAGCCGCAGCGCGTTCGACACCACGCAGAAGCTGGACAGGCTCATGGCCGCCGCGCCGTACATCGGATTGAGCGTCAGACCCAGCCCGACGAACACGCCCGCAGCTAGCGGGATGCCGATGACGTTGTAAATAAACGCCCAGAACAGGTTCTCGTGGATGTTCCGCAGCGCCGCACGGCTGAGACGGATGGCGGCGGCGACATCGAGCAGCGTGCTCTTCATAAGCACCACGTCCGCCGCGTCGATGGCGACGTCGGCTCCCGCGCCGATGGCAATGCCTGTGTCGGCGGCGGTAAGGGCGGGGGCGTCGTTGATGCCGTCGCCGACCATGGCGACGGGGCCGTATTTCTGAAGCTCACGCACGACAGCCTCCTTGCCGCCCGGCAGAACGCCCGCGACTACATCGTCCACGCCCGCAAGCCTGCCGATGGCGTCGGCTGTGCGCTGGTTATCGCCCGTCAGCATCACGACGCGGATGCCCATGCCGCGCAGCTGCCGGATGGCCTCCGGGCTTTCCGGCTTGATGGCGTCCGCCACGGCGATGAGGCCAAGGAGCTTTCCGTTTTTCGCAAACAGCAGCGGCGTCTTGCCGGATTGCGACAGTGCGTCTGCCTGCTTGTGGATCTCCTGCGGCAGGGCGAGCTGCGAAGCCATATATTTGACGCTGCCGCCGAGCAGCTGCGCGCCCAGTACCGTCGCGGTCAGGCCGCTACCGGTGATGGCGGCGAACTTCTCCGCCGCTTCGGGCTGCAGTTTTTCTTCTTCGCCGCGCTTCATGATCGCTGCGGCCAGCGGATGCTCGCTCTTTGCCTCCAGCGAAACGGCTGCCTGCAAAAGCTCCCGCTCCGTCACGCCGTCCGCCGGGATGAGATCTGTGACCTCAGGCTGGCCGGAGGTGATGGTGCCGGTCTTGTCAAGGGCGACGATGCGCGTCCGACCCGTATGCTCCAGACTCGCCGCCGTTTTGAACAGAATGCCGTTTTTCGCGCCCACGCCGCTGCCGACCATGATGGCGACCGGCGTGGCAAGGCCCAGCGCACACGGGCAGCTGATGACCAGCACGGAAATGCCCCGCGCAAGCGCAAAGGAGAATTCCCGGCCCAGCAGCAGCCAGACGATTGTTGTGACAAGCGCGATGGAGATGACCGCCGGGACGAACACACCCGCAACCTTGTCCGCCGTTTTGGCAATCGGCGCTTTCGTCGCCGCCGCGTCGGAAACCATGCGGATGATCTGGCTGAGCGTGGTATCCTCGCCGACGCGGGTGGCCTCGCAGCGGAGGAAGCCCGAGCAGTTGACCGTTGCGGCGGAAACGCCGTCGCCGGGGGCTTTATCGACCGGGACGCTCTCGCCGGTCAGCGCCGCTTCGTTGACGGCGCTCGCGCCGTCCAGCACAATGCCGTCGACCGGGATGCTCTGGCCCGGACGGACGACGAACACGTCGCCCTTGCGGACCTGCGCGGCGGGGATTTTAACCTCTTTGCCGTCACGGATGACCGTTGCCGTCTCCGGTGCGAGGGCCATGAGGCTCTTGAGCGCGTCCGTGGTCCTGCCCTTGGAGTGCGCCTCAAGCAGCTTGCCGACGGTGATGAGCGTGAGGATCATGGCGGCGGACTCAAAATAAAATTCGTCCATATACGCCATGGCGGCTTCGCTGCCGCCGTGCAGCTGCGCGTCCGTCATGGCAAACAGCGCGTAGACGCTCCACCCGTAGGACGCCGCCGCGCCGAGCGAGACGAGCGTGTCCATGTTCGGCGAGCCGCGCAGCAGGCTCTTTGTGCCGCTCACGAAAAACTTTCCGTTGATGACAAGTATGACGAAAGAGAACACAAGTTCGTATATAGCGATACCCATGGGGTTGCCGTTCAGCGCGCCCATATCCCAGCCGAACATAACGCCGCCCATCGAAACGTACATAAGGGGGATAAGCAGGACGGCGGACACGGCAAGGCGGATTATCGAGCGGATAAGCGGATTGACTTTTTCCTTTTTTTGAGATTTGTCGTTAAAAAGAGCGGCCTTATACCCCGCGCCCGAAACGGCACGTTCGATTTTTTCGACAGTGGCAGGCTCGTCAAAGTCGACGGTCATTTGATTTGTGAGAAGGTTCACGGCGACGTCTTTTACGCCGTCAAGTTCCCTTACGACCTTATCGACGCGCGCGGCGCACGCCGAGCAACTCATACCGTAAACGTTGAATTTAAGGTTTTCCATAATTTAACTATTTCAGTTTTTTAATGAGTTCAACCGCCTCGTCAAGGATTGCGGTGTTTCCGTCTTTCACGTTTTCGACGACGCAGGTTTTGAAATGGTCGGACAGAATTTCATACCCGAATGCCGACAGCGCGCTTTCGGCGGCGGACAACTGCACGAGTATGTCGCCGCAATAACGATTGTCGTTCAACATATTTTTTATGCCGTTTAACTGTCCGATTATGCGGTTTAACCTGTCGTTCAGGCATTTGAGGGATTTTTCGTCGCGCGGCGTGTGCTTCTTACGGCAGCAATCGACGCACGACATTTCGGCGCATTTTACGTTTTCCATTTTGCTATTCTCCGTTAATTTTCAATATACCCTATGGGGGTATGTAAATATAGTATAAAACCATATTTTTTATTTGTCAAGAGCGGCGATATTTATTTTTTGCAAATACTATACAAAAAGTTGAATAACGAAACAAAAGGCGTTTCGGGCGGTTTTATCGTTGACAAATATGTTTTTTGGATATATGATAAGGTATCTAATAATTTTTATTAGAACACGCACGCGTGCATACGCGATATATTACTTGAAGATAAGAGATACAATGAAAAATAATAAAAAAACACTTGGCACGCCGATCGACGGTTCGTTGCCCCTTGAAGTAAAAAATCTTTTCAAAAAGTACGGCAAAAAATCCGATTATGCCGTAAAAGACATCTCTTTTTCTTGTGCGGAAGGGGAAGTCGTCGGTATCCTTGGCGCAAACGGCGCAGGAAAATCCACCACTCTTAAATGCATCACGGGAATGATTCCGTTAAGTTCCGGCACGATAACCGTGTCGGGGTACGACGTGTCGAAAAATCCCGTGGATGCAAAACGCAATTTTTCTTTCGTCACCGACAATCACACGGTGTTCACAAAAATGACGGGTATGCAATATCTTTCGTTCATGAGCGACGTTTACGGTGTGCCGTACGAAAAGCGCGACGAGAAAATCAAGGAGTTGGAAGGGGTATTCAAACTCGGCGACAGCATAAACAAACTTATTTCGGGATACTCCCACGGAATGAAACAGAAAATATGTATGATGGGTTCGCTCATTCACGAGCCGCGGCTGTGGCTTCTTGACGAGCCGATGCTCGGTCTCGATCCCCGCACGCAGAACGCCGTCATAAACTATATGCGCGAGTACGTGCAGACGGGCAAAACCATTTTATTTTCGTCGCACAATCTCGACGTCGTGGAAAGGGTTTGCGACAGGGTGATTATAATTGCCGCGGGCGAACTCAAAAAAATCATCGTCACCGGAAATGACAAATTCGACGGCGACGAACTTATCGAAAAGTATTACGATACTAATAAGGAAGACTGATGCTGGGCGTACTTCTGAAAAAACAGATGACCGAAAAGTTGTCTTATTTCAAGCGTGACAAAAAACGCATCGATATCGTCGGCGCGTTGCTTACGCTTGTGATGACGGCGTTTATTATGTACGTCGTTATCGAGGTGTTCGGCGCGTTTGTCGCGAAATATACCGAAATCAGGCTCAACGGCGTACGCGACGTGCGCGCGCGGCAATATGAAATAATGACGTTCGTGTATGAATTCGTTTTCGTGGTCGACGTTATCGGCGGCGTCGTAGCAATAAACCGCGCGATTTTTGAAAGCGACGACAGAATGATTATCCAGACGCTTCCCGTAAAGGCGTCGGACGTACTGTATTCAAAAATCATTTTCATTTACGCAAAACAGGTGTTGTCGGCGTTTGTGATTCTCGTGCCGTTCGTGGCGGTGTTCGCAAGCGTGACGAAGCAGGGCGCGGGATACGTGATCCTCGGGCTGCTTGCGGCGTTTATTATTCCCGTTATGTCGCTTTCGGTGTCGAGCGTGCTTGCGATGCCGTATTATTACGTCAAAAAGTTTTTCTCGTCGAAGTACGTTTGCCTGCTTGTGATAGTAACGCTGGTGCTTTTTGCGCTGTTTTATTGCTACGCGACGGTGCTCGACTTCTTAAAAACCCTTATGTCAACGGGCGAAATCAAGTTTTTCTTTTCCGAAAAGACGATGACGACGATAATTTCGTTGACGAAAAACCTTGTCCCCGCAAACTTTATCGCGGCGTTCACACTGAAAACGGACGTCTGGAAAAACCTGGGGATAATCGTGGCGATAACCGTCGCGACGGGCGCAATCGGCATTCTCATAACGTCGCTTTTGTACAACAAGGCGATGAAAACGCGCGCGACGGCGGGCGCAATAATGATTTTTGCAAAAAAATCCGCGGCAAGAAAACTCCCGCCGTTTTTAAGTCTTTTGAAAAAGGAATTCAATCTCGTGCTGTTCACGCCCGATTACGCGGTGCAGTACTTCACGGTGGCGGCGATAATGCCGCTTATGGTATATTTTTGTATGGGCATCGGCAAAAACTTCCTGACGTCGCTCGTTTTCGTTCAGAGCGATTTCGAGCTGGCGATTTTGCTTACGGTGCTTTTCGGCGCGCTTACGAACACGTTCTGCGCAACGAACGTCAGCCGCGACGGGAAGTCGTTTTATGTCGAAAAGACGTTGCCGCTTTCGATAAACGAGATTATGGGCGCGAAAATCGCACTCAGTTTTGCGGTGGCGGTCATATCCGTCGGCATTGCGGCGACGGTGCTTCTTGCAAAGAAATACGTGTCGGCGGGCGAAGGAGTATTCGTGTTTTTCGTCGGCGCGATGATGGCGTTGTCGCAGATACTGTACGCCACAAGAAAGGATCTGAACAGTCCGCAGTTTTCGCTGGAAGAAGACAACGTCGTGAGGGAAAGCAACAACAACGTGTCGATAATCGTCGTGCTGGGGCTTGTGTCCGCGATGATTCTTGGCGGAATACCCCTTTTCGTCAACGTATTGTCGAACGTCAGGGGCAAAGATATGCGCTGGTTTACTTACGTTTTCGTGAGCGTGTGCGCGGCGGCGGAGTTTGTCGGCTCGCTTTTATATTACCTTATCGGGATTAAAGCCCGCTTTGACAGGGTAACGGAGGGGGATTGATATGAAAAAGAAAATAATCGCGCTTATAATGATAATACCGATTGTGTTTCTGATCGCGCTGTTCTCCGTGGGGAAAGCGGCGGGCGTTTACGCGGACATTCCCGTGACGGGCATACAAATCACGACGCAGAACGAAGACGGATTTATCGACGTGGACGTTGCCGATTACGACCCCATCGCGTTTTTGGCGCAGGTGCAGCCCGTCAACGCAAGGAATCAGAAATATTCGTTTGAAATATCGGGCGTCGGCGGCGACGAAGCCCCCGACGGATTTGAAATAATCGACGGAAAACTTCATATAGATAACGTAGGAAAGGTGAAAATCACGGCGATTTCCGCCGAAAAAGGATTTAAGGACAGCGTCATAGTTTCCGCATATTCCACGAAAGTGTTAAGAATTTATCCCAAAGTCAACGGTGATGAAATCACGAGCGACGTAGTTTCGATAGACGGCGGCGAAAACGTCTTTTCCGCAGAACTGTACCCCGAAAACCTTTCGGGCGAAACAAGGATATTTGAAGAAATCGGCGGCAATCACATTCTGAAACTCAACGCCGTCACGGGCGTGGCGCAGGCGCTGTTTTCGGGCGAGACGCAGGTCAGAATTACTTGTCCCGAAGGACGAGAAGGGCTTGAAAAGGTTTTGACCGTCAAGGTCAACGTCGATACCGACAGCACGGGCTTTGCGGTCAACGGAAAAAGCAGCGGCGCGAAAGTCACCGTGAAAAACAAAGCGACAACGGCAACACTTTTCGTCGAAAGCAAAAACGACGCCCTTGAAATATCCGACCTTACTTTGCCCGAAGGCGTCACGGCAAGCGGAATCGAAAGGATTTCCGAAAACAAATTCGTATTGACCTTGTCTTTTGACAAAGAATTTTCGGACGAAGAAATTTCGGGAAAGGTCGGCGCAACGGACTTTTCTTTGGAGTTTACCGAATATAACCTTGACGTGCGTACGTCGTATTATGACGGCGAAGGCTACGAAATCAAGCAAAAAAACAACACGAAAGTCACCTACGTCGCATATTCCGAAAGCGATGACGACGCGGACGTGAACTTTGAAATAATCAAAGGCGCAGACGTAATAACCCTTGAACGACACGGGCAGTTTGCAAATATTACCGCAACGAAAAGGGGCTCTGCCAAAATCAAAATCACTGCCAAGCACGACGGAAAAGTCATCAAAGAAATCGAAAAGACAATCCTCGTCGTGCCCAACGTGTATTCGATGGAGTTTGCGGACAGCGCGAAAGAGTACGGCATCGAAAACATACTGACAATCGGTGGCAGAAAACCCAGCGGAATACCGGACACAAGGACGATTTTCGTAAGGGTTGTCACGGAAGCGGGCTCCGAAACGTTCACGGACGAATTTATGAACGTCGCGTTTTCCGACGATAATTCGCTCTTTTCCTGCAAGGCGCAACCGGCGACGAACGCCGACGCGGTTTCTGCGGAAATCAGGGCGATGGGAACGGGGCTTACCACGCTTAATGCGGAACTCAAAAATTATAACCAATATTTCGGCACGAACATCTGCGCGAAAATCAGACTTCGCGCGGTCAAAGAAGGCATAAACGTCGGCAATTACGAAGACCTGAAAAAGGTGACCGAAAACGGAAAAATCGTCGTGCTGACAAGCGACGTGATGCTGGGCGTCAAAAACGACGGCACGGCTATGACCGAAGACGAACTCAAAAAAGACGTCAAAAAATTCACAACCACGTACGACAAAACGTATCTTGAAAACAGCGGCGAAAGCAAGGAAGTCCAATACCTTATCGAGTTCAGAAACCACGTTTACGGCAACGGCTTTGAAATTAACGCCGACAAGTTCACGCAGTGCAAGGACGCGACGGGGCTTCCGAAAATTTTCAAAGGGCCTTTGAATTTCGTCGCGATATCGTCCGCAAGCGTCAAGGGTCAGGACAACATTTCTTTCCTTGTAAGGACGGACAACGTGCTTATAAACAACGTCGTCTTAAAAGGTTGCAGCGACGATAGCCTTCTTGAAGAAGACGGACAATTCAATTTGTCGAAACTCAACTACGTCGGCACTACGCTTGAAATCGCAAAAAGCGCAAAACTTCTGAACAGCCGCGTCTCAAACGGTCGCACCGTCGTCAGAATTTTTGCGGGCGGACCCAAAATGGGAAGCCCCGTTGTTGAAGTCGAAGCGGCGTTTAACGTGCAAGAAGAGAAGATAAACGTGCATATTGAAAGTTGCGTGCTTTCAAACGCGCGCGAATTCATATTGAAAATCGGCAGCAACCGCGCGCTGAAACAAGTAACGGCGAAGCAAAGATTCCTTCTTGACGCAAACGGAGACAAATACTTGCCTTACGATGATAGCAACAAGACGGACAAATACTTCAATGACAATTATCTTATCAACGACGTTACGCTTAAAAACTCGGTGCTCGAAACGTCGGGGTTGTTCTCGGTCGGTATGGAAACGCATTTCTCGGGCGAATTCTTGTTAGGCGGCACGATAACGACGTGGAAAGATTGCGCGGCGACCTCGTATGCGTCGGCGCTTCGCATTGTCGGCGACGTGAAAATGCTTGACTGGAAAAACCTTTCAAACGTTGACAGCAGCACGCTTATCGAAGTTACCGGCGACGCAAATCCGTGGCTTTCTATGAACGTTGCGGAAATGATGAAAGAAGTCGCAAAGGTAAAGTCGGAATGCCGCGATATAATCCTGAACGTCGGCGGGACGGAATACGTCCACGGCGGCATAGCGTTTTACGGCGGCGGATATAACTATTCGTATCTTGACCTGACGGAAGCGAACGACGAAACAAAGCAGTTCGGCGTGTACGACGTCAATATCTCGGTGCTTGAAAACAGCAAGGACGAGAATATCCGAAACCAGGGCAAAATGCTGCCTATGGCTGCGGGCGCGGGCGATTTCAGATTTTACCTTTACAATAATAAATCGAGCAGAAACCTGTCATGGCAGGAAAGCATAAAAAACCAAGGAAACCAAGGGATGAAAATTCATCCCGTGGTAGCGGAGGATGTTGAATGAGC
>OMCL01000102.1_pt1 | contig 16238 bp, 13 predicted proteins | sample 1645071 | NCBI WGS metagenome assembly OMCL01 (sample SAMEA103958162, study PRJEB25191) | human gut metagenome
TTCGCAGGAATACTGACGTATTTCAAGGAAAAATGGTGCAGCGCAGCGTGAAAAGGTCCGCTGTCCGGGTGCGTTGGGCGTTTTCAGATACACCCTAGGGGCGGACGACTCTGTCCGCCCGCTGCGAATTCTCTGATATTTTCAGCAAATCTGCAACATTTAAGGGGCCGACAGAGTCGTCGGCCCCTACAGCGGCAGTGCAGTTTTATGATATATCATCCCGCGATCAACCCCTGGACGACTTTTGCGGCCAACAGGACGAGGACAAGGATGATAGCGGGCTTTACGATCTTCGAGCCGTTTTTGATGGCGAGTCCCGCGCCGATGAAATGGCCGAGGATGCTCGACACCGTGCCGATGAGGCCGAGGACGAGGAAGACCTTGCCGCTTAACAGGCTGGTCAGGAGCGAGGCAATGTTGGAAGACAGATTCACGAGCTTGACATTGCCGCCCGCCGTGCGCACGTCGAGCTTGCCGAGATTGCAGAAAATGAGCAGCAGGAACGTGCCCGTGCCGGGCCCGTAGAACCCGTCGTACGCGCCGACGACGAGCGCGGCCAGATAGACGATGGCCATCTGCTTTTTGGGCTCGATATCGCCGCGCTCCTCCGGCAGCTGCTGCTGGCGCAGCACGACGAAGGCCACGACCGGCAGCACGATCAGCAGCAGATATTGTAAGTACACCTCGGAGATCATCAGCTGCAATTTTGTTCCGAAAAACGAGCCGATCAGCGCCAGCACGATGGACGGAATGCCGAGCTTCCAGTCGACATAGCCGTTTTTGATATACCGGCCCGTGGAAAACGCGGTGCCGATGGAGGAGGAAAATTTGTTTGTGCCCAGCGCAAAGTGCATCGGAAGTCCCGCGAGCAGATACGTCGGCACGGAAATAATGCCGCCGCCGCCCGCGATGGCGTCCATGAACGACGCAAAGAATACGCCGATGACGACGATGACGACCATTTGTACTGTCAGATCCTGTACGCCCATTTTATATCTCTCCTTTGATTGCAAGCTCCAGCATGTCGGCCACGCCGCCTTCTTCATTTGTCGGCGCAATCAGATCCGCTTTCTGTTTGAGCGCTTCTTCCCCGTTTCCCATTGCGACACCGACGCCTGCAAAGTCGAGCATGGCCGCGTCGTTGCCGCTGTCGCCGATGGCCATGACCTGCTCGCGCGGGATGCCGAGTTTTTTGCACAGCGCTGCAAGCGCAATGCCCTTGCTGGTGTTCGGGTTCATGACCTCCAGATCAACGTAGCCCGCGCCTGTCACGAAATACGGCAGCTTTGTCAGATCGGCCATGGCCCTTTCACACTCTTCCTGACTGGAAAACGGCACATAGAGCTTTTCTACGGGTTTACCCCAACCGGCGACCATGGCGTCCAGATCGTCGACAAATTCATGCGACTGCTCAAACAGCCACCGGAAGTCGGCGGGATAATAGCGCTCAAAGCGCGCCATCTGCTCTTTGGAGTTATACACAATGCCGCCGGAGAAGAAATTGACAAGCCCGTCGTACCGGCGCACGTGGGAATAGATCAGCCGCGCATCATCCGGGGACAGCGGGCAGTGATAGAGCGTTTCACCGGTTTTCAGATCCTGCGCGATCGCGCCGGTCTGCGTGACGGCGTAGCGGATCTGCGGAAGCGCGTCTAAAATGTACCAGCACTCTCCCGGCGCGCGTCCGGTACACAGAACGAGCTGGACGCCGTGCTCCAGCGCGCGCTGCGCCGCGGCCTGCACCCGCGGCAGAACGCGCTGGTCGGCAGTGACGAGCGTGCCGTCGACATCGACGGCCACAAGACGGATAGCCATAGCAGATTACCTCGATACCATAAAAATCAAACTCATTTTACCAGTCCCCTCCGGGTAAATCAAGCCGCCGAAATTCACAATTTCTTCTTTTTTTGCCGCCATATATGTGGTATAATCTCACTTTAGAATACGTACCGCAGCGCGTACCGCGCGGCGCAGAAAGGGTTTTTACCATGGGACTGTTTACAAAACTATTCGGCACCCGCTCGGAGCGAGAGGTCAAAAAGCTCGAGCCGCAGGTCGAGGCCGTCATGGCGCTCGAGGAGCCGTATAAAAAGCTGACCGATCAGGAGCTTCGCGCGAAGACGCAGGAATTCAAGGATCGCTACGCATCCGGTGAGACGCTCGACGCGCTGCTGCCGGAGGCGTTCGCCGTCTGCCGGGAGGCAGCCGACCGCGTGCTCGGTATGCGCCCGTACCGGGTGCAGGTCGTGGGCGGCATCGTGCTGCACCAGGGCCGCATCGCCGAAATGAAGACCGGCGAGGGCAAGACGCTCGTCGCAATCCTGCCTGCATACTTGAATGCGCTGACCGGAAGGGGCGTGCACATCGTCACGGTCAACGATTATCTCGCCAAGCGCGACTCGGAGTGGATGGGCAAGGTCTACCGCTTCTTAGGACTTTCCGTCGGCCTCATCGTCCACGATCTGACCGCGGAGCAGCGCCGCGCGGCCTATGCCGCCGACATCACCTACGGCACAAATAACGAGTTGGGCTTCGATTACCTGCGCGACAATATGGCGATCTACAAACAGGAGATGGTGCAGCGCGGCCACGCGTTCGCCATCGTTGATGAGGTCGACTCCATCCTCATTGACGAAGCGCGTACCCCGCTCATCATTTCCGGCAAAGGCGAGGAATCGTCCAAGCTGTATGAAATGGCGGATTATTTCGTCTCCCGCCTGAAAAAGCAGGTCTTCTCCACGACGGACAGCAAGGAACTGCAGGATCAGTATGACTGCGATTACATCGTCGACGAAAAGGACCGCTCTGTTTCGCTCACGCAGAAGGGCATTGAAAAGGCCGAGCAGTTCTTCAACGTGGAAAATCTGGCCGACCCAGAAAACGCCACGCTCTCGCACCACATCAATCTGGCCATGAAGGCAAGGGGCCTCATGAAGCGCGACATCGACTACGTTGTCAAGGACGGCGAGGTCATCATCGTCGACGAATTCACGGGCCGCCTCATGTACGGCCGCCGTTATAACGAGGGTCTGCATCAGGCCATCGAGGCCAAGGAGGGCGTCAAGGTCGCAAGCGAAAACAAGACGCTCGCCACCATCACGTTCCAGAATTTCTTCCGTCTGTACGACAAGCTCTCCGGCATGACCGGCACGGCGCTGACCGAGGAGGAGGAATTCTCCGGCATTTACAATCTCGACGTTGTCGAGATCCCGACGAATAAACCGGTCATCCGTATCGACGACCCCGATGTTGTTTATAAGACCGAGGCAGGCAAATACCGTGCCGTCATCGCCCAGATCAAGGAATGCCACGCCAAGGGCCAGCCGGTTCTGGTCGGCACGATCTCCATTGAAAAATCCGAGCTTCTTTCGCAGATGCTCAAGCGCGAGGGCATCCCGCACAACGTCCTGAACGCCAAGCACCATGAAAAAGAAGCCGAGATCGTCGCGCAGGCGGGCCATCTGGGCGCCGTGACCATTGCGACGAACATGGCCGGCCGCGGCACCGACATCATGCTGGGCGGCAACGCCGAATACATGGCAAAGAACGAGCTGCGCAAGCAGGGCCTGTCCGACGAACTGATCGCCGAGTCCAATTCCTTCGCCGAGACGGAGGATCCCGAAATTCTGGCTGCCCGTGCGGCCTATACCGAAGCGTATAAGCGCTTCAAGGTCGAGACGGACAAGCAGGCAGAGCTTGTCCGGCAGGCAGGGGGGCTTTTCATCATCGGCACCGAGCGGCACGAGTCGCGCCGCATCGACAACCAGCTGCGCGGCCGTTCCGGCCGTCAGGGCGACCCCGGCGAGACGCGGTTTTATCTGTCCATGCAGGACGATATCATGCGCCTGTTCGGCTCCGAGCGCATTATGAACATGATGGAGACGCTCGGCATCGACGAGGATACGCCCATCGACGCCAAAATTCTCTCCGGCGCGATCGAAAACGCGCAGAAGACCGTTGAGGGCCGCAACTTCCAGTCCAGAAAGAACGTGCTGGAATACGACGACGTGATGAATGTCCAGCGTAAGATCATCTACGAGCAGCGCCGTCAGGTGCTCGACGGCGAGGATCTGCAGAAGAACATCCAGTCCATGATGCGGTTCTATGTGGACACGTATGTCGCCAGCGCCTTCGGTGAGCAGCCGAAGCTGGCCGACAAGCAGCATTTCTTCGAGATGATGACGCATTTCGAGCCCATCTTCTTCCCCACGGGCACATGGCTTCTCTCCGACGAGGAGTTGGCCGCGCTCACGCGGGAGCAGGCGGAAGAGAAGATTTTGTCTCTCATGCAGCGCGCCTATGCCAAGCGGGAGGAGCAGTTCACGTCTCCCGTCATGCGCGAGATTGAGCGCGTCGTGACGCTGCGTGTGGTCGATGAATTCTGGATGGATCACATCGACGCCATGGACGATCTGCGGCAGGGCATCCGCCTGCGCGCCTACGCGCAGACAGACCCCGTCATCGAGTATAAGCGCGAGGGCTTTGATATGTTCGAGGCCATGAACGACGCAATTAAAGAAGAGATCGTCCGCCGCGTCTTCCTCGTCCGGATCAAGACGAACGAGGAGATCAAGCGCCAGCGCGTGGCGAAGGTCACAGGCGAGGGGGCTGGCGGCGACAAGACCGTCAAGCGTCAGCCCGTCGTCAAGAAGATCAAGGTCGGCCCGAACGACCCGTGCCCGTGCGGCAGCGGAAAAAAATACAAAAAATGCTGCCGCGACAAGGATCTTGCCGCCGAACGCGGCCAGAACGCGAATTAAGCCCATGTTTCACACCATTCACCACGGAACACTTGAATATCTGACCGCCGACGCGCTTTCCGGGAGCGTGCACTGCTTCTCCACGCGCTTCGGCGGCGTGAGCGAGGGGGCGCTGTCCTCCCTCAATCTCGGCACGCACCGGGGAGACAGGCCGGAAAACGTGCGGGAGAATTACCGCATTCTCGGCACCGCCGTTGGCTTTTCGCCGGAGGAAACGGTCTTTACCCGGCAGGAGCATACCGATCTTCTGCTGCGCGTCGGCAAGCAGGACTGCGGCACAGGGCTGGAGCGGGAGCAGACCGCCGTCTGCGACGGGCTTCTGACCGACGAACCCGGCGCGGCGCTCGTCTGCTTCGGTGCGGACTGCACGACGCTGCTGCTGTTTGACCCCGTGCGGCAGGCCATCGCCGCCGTCCACGCCGGGTGGCGCGGAACGGCGCAGGGCATCGCGTACAAGGCCGTCCTTCGGATGCAGGCGGAATTCGGCTGCGCGCCGGAGCACATTCATGCGGCCATCGGCCCGTGCATCGGCCGCTGCTGCTTTGAGGTCGGGCCGGAGGTGCCGGAGGCCATGCGGCGATCACTCGGCCCGGACGCGGAAGCGGCAATTGAACTGCACGGCGAAAAGGCGCACGTCGATCTGAAGCGCCTGAACCGCATCTGGCTGGAAAGAGCGGGCGTGCAGGTGATCGACATCTGCCCGGACTGCACCAAATGCCAGCCGGAGCGCTTCTGGTCGCATCGCGTGACCGGCGGGAACCGCGGGTCGCAGGCCGCCATCATCCGGCTGAAAGGAGGCGCACCGGCATGAAACGAAAGCTTTTGATGCTCACAGCGCTTGCGCTGTGTCTGGCCCTTCTTTGCGGCTGCACGACGATCGCGACGAGCGAATGGATGCAGAATCTTTTCCCCGTCGGCGACGAGGCCGTCGCCGCCCAGCAGACCGGCTCGGTCAACGGCTCGGAGGATAAGCAGGAGGTCAAGCAGGTCGTCACCGAGACGTATACGGCGCTTGAGTCCTTCGGCCTGGCCTACCAGCCGGATTACGGCCTGCAGCCCTATAACTGCCAGAGCCTCAACAACCGCATCATCTTTTCCTTCCTCTACGAGCCGCTGTTCGCCGTGACAAGCAGCTACGAGGCAGAACCGATTCTCGCCGAGAGCTATTTTGTCACTGACGACGGACGCACGACCACGGTGAAGCTCCGCTCCGGCGTGACCTTCCACGACGGCAGCGCCCTTACCGCGGCGGACGCGGCATATTCCATCGAATCCGCCGCAGGCTCGGAATATTACGGTTCGCGCCTGCGCTTCATCACCTCCGCCGAGGCGCAGGACGATCTGACGCTCGTGCTCTCGACGAGCGAGGCATATGAGTGCCTGCCGCTGCTGCTGGATATCCCCATCATCAAGTCCGGCACGAAGGACGAGGTCAGCCCGTCGGGCACAGGCCCGTATGAATTTGCAGAGACGAAGCTCACGCGCTGTGAAAACTGGTGGCGCGATACCGCGCCGCTGGTCGATTTTGACGAGATCGCGCTGACCGTCTCGTCCACTGCCGCCGACGTGCGTGATAATTTTGAGTATCAGAAGGTCAACATGGTTCTGACGGACCCGAACTCCTCCGCGTTCGCAGGCTTCCACAACGACTACGAGCTGTGGAACGAGGAGACGACCATCATGCAGTACATCGGCTACAACATGAACTCGCCCGTCTTCTCCAACTACGGCCTGCGCGGCGCGATCACCTTCGCCATCGACCGCGAGCAGCTGGTCGAGCAGACGCTGGGCGGCTTTGCCGTCGCGTCGACGCTGCCGTGCTCACCCAATTCCCGGTATTACGACGTGAAGCTGGCCAACAGCTTCGCCTATGACACCGGCTCGTACTACGACCAGCTGGCCAGCGCCTCCGTCGAGGACGCGACCGGCGACGGCATCCTCGACCTCTACGTCCCCTCCAAGGGCTATTCCGTCCCGGTCGAGGGCACGATGCTCGTCTGCTCGTCGAGCTACATCCGCGTACAGGCGGCAAACGAGGCCGCGAAAATGCTCAATTCTCTGGGCTTCAACATCACAGTCAAGTCCATGGAGTATACCGAGTACAAGCAGGCGCTTTTACAGGGGAATTTCGACCTGTACTACGGCGAGGTGCGCCTGTCTCCAAACTTTGACCTCTCGCCGTTTTTCGGCGCGACCGGCACGCTCAACTACGGCGACCTGTCCGACAGCACGATGATGAACCTGTGCAGCATGGCCCTCGTCAACAGCGGCAACACGTATAATCTCTATAAGCGTGTATGCGAGCGCGGATACATCACGCCTATCCTGTTCAAAAGCTACGCGCTCTACACCACGCGCGGCGCCGTAACAGAGCCGACACGCTACCTCGACTGGTTCCTGCCGTATACGGCGCAGACGGAAGAATAATGAAAAAACGCGGGAGGATACGCCCATGAAACGGATCCTGATGATCGGCACCGGGGGGACGATCGCGTCCGGGAAGACGGCGGAGGGCCTTATGCCGGAGCTGACGAGCGAACAGCTTTTGTCCTTCGTTCCGGCGGTATCGGCGCTTTGCCGGGCGGAATGCTTACAGCTTTTGTCGCTGGACAGCACGAATCTTGCCCCGTCGCACTGGCTGCTGATCGCAAAGGCCATCCGGGAGCGGTATGACCGCTACGACGGCTTCGTCATCAGCCACGGCACGGACACCATGGCCTATACCGCTGCGGCCCTCAGCTATCTCATTCAGGGGGCGCGCAAGCCCATCATCCTGACTGGCGCGCAGAAGCCCATCAGCTTTGACTCGACTGATTCCAAGGTCAATCTGACCGACGCGTTTTTATGCGCGTGCAGTGACACCCTGCACGGCGTCATGATCGTCTTCAACGGCAAGGTCATTCAGGGCACCCGCGCCTGCAAAACGCGCACAAAGAGCTACGAGGCCTTCTCCAGCATCAATTATCCGTATCTGGCTGTTTTGCAGGACGGCTGCATTCTGCAGTATATCGAAAACGCCTGCCTGCCCGAGCCGGTCTTCTATGACACGCTCGACGAGCGCGTTGCGCTCCTGAAGCTCATTCCCGGCGCGCGGGCGGAGCTTGCGGGCTGGATGCTCCGGCACAACGATGCGCTGATCCTGGAAAGCTTCGGCGTGGGCGGCATCCCGTCGTATGACGGGAATGACTTCCTGTCCGTGCTGGAGGAGGGCATTCAGGGCGGCAAGACCGTCGTTCTGACCACGCAGGTGCAGAACGAGGGCAGCAACGTCGGCGTTTATCAGGTCGGGCACAAGATCCGCGAATGCCCGCAGGTGCTTGAGGCGTTCGACATGACGACCGAGGCCATCACGGGAAAGCTCATGTGGATCCTCGGCCAGACCAGGGCCCCCGCCCAGATCCACCGCCTGTTCTACACCCCGGTCGCGAACGACATTCTGAATTACCGCACATGAAAAACCGCCCGGCGCGGTGAAAACCCCCATTTGTTAGCCAGGTATGGGAAAAACCTGATACTAAGAAATGGGGGTTCACTATGTCAAGGGAGAATACACCGGAGTTCGGGAAGCTGGCTGCGGGAACGACTGAAGGGCCTGCCGCCTGCGATTCACAGACGGCAAGCCCTTTTGGCGGCTTGATTCTTTGTTGTTCGAAATTTTGCCTGACCTTTTGGGGACGCTTCCCGTGCGCGGCGGCCCGGTTTTTTTCAGTCGCCCATCAGCAGGTCCATGACGTACATTTCGAGCTTTTCGAAGTTCTGCTCCTTGACGCAGGCAGCCTGGAATTCGTAGTCGAATCTCTTGACCTTGGCCAGCAGCTTCTCGAAGATCTTCTTGGAGTTGATCAGATGGCGGTAGCAGTCCTCATCGGGCTGGGTGCGCATGGCCTTGACGTCGAGGCCGACGCATTCAAAGTTGCCGCGGTCGCCGAAGTTGTTTTCGTACAGCACCTTGACCTGGTTGAACGCGTTGCGCAGGTTGTCGACGCCGAACGCCTTGTCCTGGTCGTAGCGGCAGCCGTTCTGGTCATTCAGATGCACGCCCCACAGCTTGTTGAGCGCCAGCGCGAAGCCCATGTCGTTCGCGGGATCAAGACCGGCGAGGATGGAGTGCGCGGATTCGATGCACAGGCCGACGCGGCTCGGATCGACGGTGTATGCGCCGACGGCCAGCGCGTGACCGGCGGTGCCGCAGATGGAGCGGTCGATGGGCTCATTGGGCTTCGGCTCGACAAGGATGAGCGCGTCGTCGCGGTAGGTCAGGATGTCGTTGAACGCGTCGCGCAGCTGGAGGGTCATTTCAACGGGGTTCTTGCCCTCGGCGCAGAGCGTGCCCTCGCGGGCCAGCCACAGCTGGATCTTCTTGGTGCCGAGCGCCTTGGCAATGTCGCAGGAGCGGCGGGCGCGCCACTGGGCAAACTCACGGTCTTCCTTGCGGGAGGCGGTGAAGCCGCCGTCATTCGTGCGCTTGTCGAACCACAGACGCGGCGCGACAAACTCTGCGAACAGGCCGTATTTGTCGAGCATCGCCTTGACGTCCTTCGCGTAGTCGATGATCTGCTTCTCGGTCATGTTGTTCATGTCAGGAACGGCATCGTCGTCATGGAACTGCATGCCGGCCAGACCGATCTCGGCATACTTCTTCATTTTTTCTTCCAGCGGAATGCTCTTGCGGTGGCCGGGGCCAAAGGTTTCGTTGCCCTCGTGGACGTTCCACGGGCCTGCGGTAAATCTGAATGTTGCCATGTCTGCATCCTCCTGTATCAATTGTCTGGTTTCATACAAATATGTGCTTGAGGGGCGGGCGGCTTTTACCGAAAGCCGCCTCCGGATAGCTCCATCATAGCGGAACAGGCTGTTTGTTCAATGTTAGACTTGCTTTTTTTATCCGACAATCTTGCGATTTTAAATTTTTCGGTAGACTTCCACAAATTCCTTTGCCGCAATTTGTCATGATGCACAAGGACTTTTTTATCCGAAATATCTCCCAGGGGAGCTTGTGCGCGGCGGTCAGACTTCTTATAATAAGCAAAAAAGTTCGGAGGAACAGACCATGCATATGGCAGACGCACTTTTATCTCCTGCTGTCGCCGTTACGATGTACGCAGCCTCTGCTGCGGCGGGCGTTTCGCTCGTGCAGCTGCGCAGGGAGGAGCTTGCCGCACCGGAGACGGCAAAAAAGAAGCTTCCGACAATGGCGGTCATGTCCGCGCTCGTCTTTGCCGGGCAGATGATCAACTATACCATCCCCGGCACAGGCTCGTCCGGGCATCTGTGCGGCGGTATGCTGCTGTCCGCCATGCTGGGGCCGTGGGCAGGCTTTTTGTCCATGATCGTCATTCTTGCCATTCAGGCGCTGTTCTTTGCTGACGGAGGGCTGCTTGCGCTGGGCGCGAATGTCTGGAACATGGCGTTCTACGGCTGCTTTGTGGGATATTTCCTTATCTACCGGCCCCTGATGCGCGGAAATCTTTCCGCGGGCAAGGCCCGGCTGCGCCTGACGCTTGCGTCGGTGCTCGGCTGCGTTGCAACGCTGCAGCTCGGCGCATTCTCCGTCGTGCTGGAAACGACGCTCTCCGGCATCACGGCGCTGCCGCTCGGCGCGTTCGCGGTGCTCATGCAGCCGATCCATCTGGCGATCGGTCTGGTCGAGGGGCTGATCACGGCGGCGGTGCTGCCGCTGTGCCTCGCGGGTGTGCCGGAATTGTGAATCTTGCATTGCCGGGCTGCATACAGTATAATGGGAGTGTCCGGGAAAAAGAAAGAAATAAGAGGATTCAGAAAGGACTGTGTAATTTATGGATCGTGCAGAATTAAAGGCCCGCGCAAGAGCGCAGCTCGGCGGCGGTATTTTTCAGAATCTCTGGATGATGGGTCTGGCCGTGTGCCTGCTGATCGGCCTGCTGGAGTCGGCTGCCGCCGGGATCATCCCCGGTATCGGCGCGCTGCTCGTGGTCGGCCCGCTGGAATACGGCATGGCGTATATCTTCCTCAAGCAGGCGCGTGACCATCAGCCCGTGCAGCTGGGCGATATGTTCCGCGGCTTTCAGGATGATTTCGGCGGAACGTTCCTCATCGGCCTTATGACGTCGCTTTTCACGTTCCTGTGGTCGCTGCTGTTCGTCATCCCCGGCATTGTCAAGGCGTATGCCTATTCTATGGCATACTATATCAAGCTCGACCACCCCGATTACGGCTGGAACGCCTGCATCACCGCAAGCCGTCAGCTGATGGACGGGCACAAATGGGAGAAATTTGTGCTTGACCTGAGCTTCCTCGGCTGGATCATCGTCGGCTCTTTGTGCCTCGGCGTCGGCACGCTCTGGGTCACGCCGTACATGGAAGCGGCAAACGCGCAGTTCTACGAATACGTCCGCACCTGCCCGTCCGTGGCGGAGGGCTGACCGGCGCTGCGCAATATGGCAAAAACGGGACTCCGCTGCCTGCGGAGCCCCGTTCTTTTTTGCATTTTCATCCGTCAGCCCTTGTATTTCAGCGCCCGGATCGCGTTCAGGACGGCGAGGACCATCACGCCGACGTCGGCGAAGATGGCGGCCCACATATTCGCGACGCCGAAGGCGACGAGCGCGAGGCAGCCGAACTTCACGACCAGCGAGAACACAATGTTCTGCCGGACGATGCCGATGCACTTGCGGGAAATTTTGATGGCCTTTGCGATCTGCAGCGGGTCGTCGTCCATGAGGACGATGTCGGCGGCCTCGATGGCTGCATCGGAGCCCATCGCGCCCATTGCAATGCCGATGTCCGCCCGCGTGAGGACCGGGGCGTCGTTGATGCCGTCGCCGACGAAGGCCAGCATATCGTTTTTGCCCTTCGCGGCCAGCAGCTTCTCGACCTCCGCGACCTTGTCGCCCGGCAGAAGCTCACTGCGCACCTCGTCGACGCCAAGCTCGGCGGCTACGTTGTCGGCCACGCGCTTTGCATCGCCCGTCAGCATGACGGTCTTCTGGACGCCCGCGCGCTTGAGCTGCTCGATGGCTTCCTTCGAATGCGGCTTGACAACGTCGGAAATGACGATGTGCCCCGCGTATTGCCCATCAACGGCCATGTGGATGATCGTGCCGGTGCTGTGGCAGTCGCAGTACTGAACGCCCAGCTTTTTCATCAGCTTGCTGTTGCCTGCGGCGACCGCGTGCCCGTCGACCGTGGCGGTGATGCCGTGGCCGCTGAGCTCTTCGATGTCCGTCACGCGGCTGCGGTCGATTTCCTTTCCGTAGGCCTTCTGCAGACTCTTGCTGATGGGGTGCGAGGAGGCACATTCGGCCAGCGCCGCGTATTCCAGCAGCTGCTCCTCAGCCATCGGACTGTGGTGGACAGCCGTGACCTCAAACACGCCGCGCGTCAGCGTCCCGGTCTTGTCGAACACGACGACCTTCGCTGCGGACAGGGCCTCCAGATAGTTTGAACCCTTGATCAGCACGCCCTCCCGGCTTGCACCGCCGATGCCCGCGAAGAAGCTCAGGGGAATGCTGATGACCAGCGCGCACGGGCAGCTGACGACGAGGAAGGACAGCGCGCGGTAAACCCAGTCGGTCCAGTTCGCGTCAGCCCCTGCAAGCATCCGGCCCAGCGGGACCAGCACGGCCAGCGCCAGCGCTGCGGCGCACACGGCAGGCGTGTAGACCTTGGCAAAGCGGGAAATAAACGTTTCGGAGCGCGACTTGCGGGAGCTTGCGTTCTCGACGAGATCGAGGATCTTCGAAACGGTGGACTCGCCGAATGCCTTTGTCGTGCGGATCTTCAGCACGCCGGACAGATCGATGCAGCCGCTGATGATCTCGTCGCCCTCTTTGACGTCGCGCGGCAGACTTTCGCCGGTCAGCGCGCTGGTGTTGAGACTGGATGTGCCCTCGACGACCACGCCGTCGAGCGGCACCTTTTCGCCCGGCTGGACGACGATGATGCTGCCGACCGCGACCACGTCCGGGTCGACCTGCGTCAGCTGACCGTCCTGCTCAATGTTTGCGTAGTCCGGGCGGATATCCATCAGTGCGGAGATATTCTTCCGGCTCCTGCCGACGGCGTAGCTCTGGAACAGCTCGCCGATCTGGTAGAACAGCATAACGGCGATGCCCTCGACATAGTCGCCGCTCTTCGTCCAGATGGCGAGGAAGAACGCGCCGAGCGTGGCCAGCGTCATGAGGAAGTTTTCGTCAAACGCGCGTCCGTTGAGAATGCCCTTTCCGGCCTTGCGCAGAATATCGTAGCCGATGACCAGATAGGCCGCCACATACGCAAGCAGCTGCGGGACGCCGGCGATGGGGATAAATTTCAGCGCAATGAGCATCACGGCGGTGATGAGGATGCGCACGAGCATTTTTTTCTGTTTCTTTGTCATAGCAAACACTCCGTTCCGCGCTGCCGGAGCAGCAATTGCAGCTTAAAGCTCGATCTCGCAGTCAGGCTCGACCTTTTTGCAGGCCTTGAGCACGGCCTTCATGGTCTTCTTCTCGTCTGCGCCCTCGGCGAATTCCACGATCATCTTCTGCGTCATGAAGTTGACGGTCGCATCCGCGACGCCCTCGGTCTTCTTCGCGGCTTCCTCCATCAGGTTTGCGCAGTTTGCGCAGTCGACTTCGATCTGGTATGTCTTTTTCATGGTCAGTACCTCCGTTTGAAATTTTGAATTAAACGCTTGCTTAATCATTACATCCGCAGTATACTGAGAAAAACGCCGGAAATCAAGCCCTCCGGGGCGCTTGCTTCCAAACGGGCGAACGGAATGTCCAAAACGGACAAAGGAGATGGGACAAATGCCGGAATTCTCTCTTCCGCACGACCACGGCGCGCACGGACACACGGAGGATCTGTACCGGGAGCTGAAAAACGTGGAGCACTTCGGCGCGGTGTGCGATATCTTCAAACAGCTGAGCGACCCGACCCGCGTGCGCATTTTCTGGCTGCTCAGCCACCGGGAGGAGTGCGTCATCAACATCGCGGCGCTGCTCGATATGTCCAGCCCCGCCGTTTCGCACCATCTGCGTTCACTTGCGCAGAGCGGGCTGATCGAAAGCCGCCGGTGCGGCAAGGAGGTCTATTACAAGGCGGGCGACACCATGCAGATCAAGCTCCTGCACGAGATCGTCGAGCAGGTCATGCAGATCGCCTGCCCGGAAAAGGCCGTCGACTATCAGGACTCGCAGGAGCAGATCATCCGCCATGTCCACGACGAGCTGACGGCCAATCTCGCCGAGCGCGTCACCATTGAGGAGCTGTCGCGGAAGTATCTGATGAACACGACGACGCTCAAGCGCTGCTTCAAGCAGGTCTACGGCGAGACGATCGCCGCACACATGAAAAAGCACCGCATGGAGCAGGCCGCGTCGCTGCTTCTGAAAACGCAGAATGACATTGCCGCCATCGCGCAGGCCGTCGGCTACGAGAGCCAGAGCCGGTTCACGGCCGCGTTCAAGGAGACATACGGCGAGCTGCCGACAGAATACCGCCGGAGGCGGTCATAAAAATCAGAACCGGTCCGCAGGACACGCCTGCGGGCCGGTTGCCTTATTTCTGTATATTTTATACGTACTGCTGGGTGTCGACGTCGACGACGCCTCTGGTGGTGATGCGGAGCTTGGGGATGACGGGCAGGGCCATAAAGCTGAGCGTCATGAACGGGTCGATGCCCCGGCTGACGCCGAGCGTGAAGGCCGCGTCCTTGGCCGCCTCAAGCTGGTCGTTGACCTCGGTCAGCGGACGGTCGGACATGATGCCCGCGATCTCCAGCACGACCGAACCCTTTACCGTTCCGTTTTCGACCACGACGATGCCGCCGTGGTGCTCGACGATGTAATTCGCGGCGAACGCCATATCGGCGGAGTTCGTGCCGACGACGATGATGTTGTGCGAGTCATGCGAAATGCTGGTCGCGACCGCGCCGGATTTCAGGCCGTAGCCCTGAATGTAGCCGAGGCCGATGTGATGCGTGCCCTTGTGGCGCTCGACGACGGCGATCTTCAGAATGTCCTTTTCCAGATCGACGTGGTCGGCATAGCCGTTGTCGGTCGTGATGATCTCGCCCGGGACCATGCCCAGAACGCCTCTCTGGCGCGTGTCGCGGAAATCGTCGGGCGTGAGCGTTGAGACGTGGAAGGTGTCGTGGGCGCGCTTGTCGAGATATTCCTCGATCTTCGGCGCTTCAAAGTCGCGCAGCTCGCCGTTGTTCCAGTACAGAACGCCCTTCTTGAAGACCATTTCGACGTTGAAGTCCTTGAAATTGTCGATCACAGCGAAGTCGGCCAGATAGCCGGGCGCGATCGCGCCGCGGTTATTGAGCAGGAAATAGCGCGAGGCGTGGTGGCAGGCGGCCTTGACGGCAATGATGGGGTCGACGCCGTATTTGTTGATGGCCTCACGGGCGATATAATCAATGTGACCCTTTTCCAGCAGATCGCTCGGATGCTTGTCGTCGGTGCAGAACATACAGCGCTCGGCGTACTGCGGCGTGAGCAGGGGAGCAAGCGCTTCCAGATTGCGCGCGGCGGTGCCCTCGCGGATCATGATGAACTGGCCGCGCTGCAGCTTTGCCAGCGCGTCCTCCATCGTGGCGCATTCGTGGTCGGAATAGACGCCTGCGGCGACGTAGGTGTCGAGATCCTTGCCCTGCAGGCCCGGCGCGTGGCCGTCGATCTTCTTGTGGTGCGCCTGCGAGGCGACGATCTTCGAGACGACCTCGGCGTCATTGTGGATCACGCCGTAGGAGTTCATCATCTCGGCCAGACCCTGTACTCTGGGGTAGTCGTAGAACGAGTCAATGGCGCGGTAGTCCAGATTCGCGCCGGATTCGTCCATCGGCGTGGCCGGGACGCAGGACGGCAGCATGAACCGCACGTCGATGGGCAGCCCCTCGGTCGCCTGGAACATATAGTCAATGCCGTCGGTGCCCATGACGTTGGTGATCTCATGGGGGTCGGTGATGACGGTGGTCGTGCCGTGCGGCAGCGTCGCGCGGACGAATTCCTTCGGCGTGACGAGACTGGATTCCAGATGGATGTGCGCGTCGACGAAGCCGGGGCAGACGATCTTGCCGGTCATATCGTATTCGACCTCGCCCTCATAGCTGCCAAGACCCACGATCAGGCCGTTCGCCACGGCGATATCGCACGTCAGCAGCTCATTGGAGAATACGTTGACATACGTCGCGTTTTTCAGCACCAGATCGGCCTTCTGTCTACCGGAGGCAGCTTCGATCACGCGCTGCTTTTTTAACAGCTTCCGCTGTATTTTCGCTGCGTAGCTCTCAATGGGAAAAGCCATGGAACATCTTCCTTTCTGCGTTCAGTTTTGCTTGTATCTGATATTAGATGGAATTATAGCACCGCGCCCGCCGCTTGTCCATGTTCATTTTCTACGGAATGTCGCAGATTCTTTTTTGCAATCTGTACAGAAATGGCGATGTGTGATATGCTTAGGGTGTATCTGAAAACTCCCAACGCACCCGGACAGCGGGCCTTTTTGCGG
>OMCL01000159.1_pt1 | contig 13331 bp, 9 predicted proteins | sample 1645071 | NCBI WGS metagenome assembly OMCL01 (sample SAMEA103958162, study PRJEB25191) | human gut metagenome
TTTGAGATCGTCTACAGAAGCGCGGGACTTTACCGCGTGTTCGGCATCGTGGATGGGGACGAAGCGCTGCTGCGGCGGGCACTGACGCTGCTGGACAAGGCGCGGCTGCTTTTACCGCAGAACACGGACCCGCAGATCAACGAAACCGTGCTTTACGCGGAAATCGCGCAGACGCTTTTGGCGCTCGGCGAGGCGGACAAAGCCGTTTCGCTCTGGAAAACGCACAACGCAGGCGGCTTTTACAGCCATATCATCGGCTCGACGCTTTCGAGCAGCTGCGACCGGCCGCAGGACGCGCTGCCGTTTCTGTCCGATGCCCTGCTGAGCGCGTGCGCGAATCTTGTCAACATCGTGGTGGGCTATCTCAACGTCTATTACAAGCAGCAGGACTTCGCGGCAACAAAAGCCATCATTCGATGGGGGCTGGACACGTTCGGCGGGCTGAAGGACGCAGACAAACCGTGCTTTCTGGACAAGGTGAATGCATCGATGCTGGTGTGTCTGGCCGGTGCGCAGAAAAACTGCGGGGAGGCGGAAGCAGCCGCCGCTTCTCTGCGGCAGGCGCGGGCGCTCGCCGCGCAGTTTGACGCCGCGCCGGATTACCGCGGCGACGCGCTCCGCTTTGTAAGCGGCGGCGAGCCTGCCGGGATCTACGACGATCTGGGCGCGACCGCCATGGACGGCGTGCGGAAGATCGTGCGGGATCTGGACGACGCGGAATTACTGGCATGGTGGAAGGAAATTGATTCCGATGAAGCATAAACCGCTGGCGCGGCAGCTGACCGCGCAGTTTTTCCGGGGCAATGTCCCGATGTTCGCCCTTGCCGTGTTTGCCGCGCTGACGGGCGGCACGCTGAATCTGATCGTGACGTGGCTCATGCAGCAGCTGATCGACGCGGCCTCCGGCCTGCCGGGCGCGCTGCCGCTGGGGAAGCTGGCGTGGATCACGGGCGGGTTTATCCTGATGTGCGCCGCGCTGATGCTGCTCAAATACGCGTCAGAGCCGCGCTTTATCGAAAAGGCCATGCGGCAGTATAAGGACTTCGCGTTTCAGAAGCTTACGGAGAAAAGCATTTCCTCCTTCCGCGCGGAAAGCACCGCCGCGTATCTCTCCGCGCTGACCAACGACGCGGCCAGCGTTGAGGCGGACGATCTGTCCCAGCTGCTCTCTGTCATTACAAAGGCTGTGACATTCTTCGGTGCGCTGGCGATGATGCTGTGGTACTCGCCTTTGATGACGGCCATCGCCGCAGGCGTGACCGTTCTGCCGCTCATTGCGTCGGTGCTGACGGGCGGGCAGCTGCAGGCCGCGGAAAAGCGCGTCTCCGACCAGAACCGCGACTTTACCGCCGCGCTTTCCGACTGCCTCGGCGGCTTCTCCGTCGTCAAGACCTTCCGGGCGGAAAAAGAGATCTTCCGCCTGTTTGCCGAGAGCAACCGCGCGCTGGAGCAGGAAAAATTCAGCCGCCGCAGGCTCAAAGCACTGGTGGGTATGATCGGCGCGACCACCGGGATCATTGCGCAGCTGGGCGTATTTCTGGCGGGCGCGTATCTGGCGCTGACGGGAAAAGGTCTGACGGCGGGCGCGGTCATCCTGTTTGTGAATCTGATGAACTTTATGATCGAGCCGGTCGCGGAGCTGCCTGCGCTTCTTGCAGCGCGAAAGGCCGCGCGGGGCTTGATTGCCAAGCTGGCAGACGCGCTGGAGCAGGACGAGACGCAGCCGGACGGCGTGCAGATCACACCGCTGACGCGCGAGCTCCGGCTTGAAAACGTCCGGTTCAGCTATGACGGGAAAACCGAAATATTGCGCGGGGTCAGCGCGGTATTCGAGGCCGGGAAGGCCTACGCGGTCGTCGGTGCAAGCGGAAGCGGAAAGTCGACGCTCCTGAACCTGCTGACCTCGCCGGGGATGGCGTATGAGGGAAGCATTCTTCTCGACGGGACAGAACTGCGCACAGCCTCGCCGGAGTCCCTGTACGAGACGGTATCGCTCATCCAGCAGAATGTGTTTGTCTTCAACGCCTCTATCCGCGACAACGTCACCATGTTCCGCAGCTTCCCGCCGGAGGAGCTGGCACAGGCCGTGCGCCGCGCGCAGCTGGAAGCCCTGATCGCAGAGCGCGGCGAGGACTATCTCTGCGGGGAAAACGGCAGCGGCCTCTCCGGCGGCGAAAAGCAGCGCATTTCCATCGCACGGAGTCTTCTCAAGCACGCGTCCGTCCTGCTGGCCGACGAGGCCACCGCCGCGCTGGACGCGCAGACGGCGCATCAGGTCACGGACGATATCCTGTCCCTGTCCGGCGTCACACGCATTGTCGTCACGCACACGCTGGAGCAGGCGGCGCTGCGCCGCTATGACGGCATTCTCGTCCTGAAGGACGGCCGCATCGCAGAGTCCGGCTCCTTCGACGAGCTGATGGAACAGAAGGGCTATTTCTACGCGCTGTATACGGTGTCGCAGTAAGCTTTACGCACGAAAAGGCTCCCCTTGCGCGCAAGGGAGAGCCTTTTCGTGTGTTCAGACTGACTCCGGTCATCTCAAACCGTTTCGGAATAGCTGCCGAGATAGCAGACGTGTTCGCAGACGGATTCCAGCTCGCCGAGGAGCTTCGGCAGCTCCGGTGAGTAGACGGAGGCTTCGAGATCGAAGTAGAACCGGAACGTGTCGTCCGAGCCGGGAATGGGGCGGCTTTCCAGCTTTGTCAGGTTGATGCCCCGGCCATAGATGCGGGCCAGCACCTGATAGAGGCTGCCGGGTTCGTTGGAGAGCGTGACGAGCAGGCTCGTCCGGTCGGCGCCGGGATAGACCTCGGGCTTGGCCGCGATGCAGATGAAGCGGGTGTAGTTGCCATGCTCGTTCTGCACGCGCTCCTGCAGCGGCTGCAGGCCGTAAATTTCCGCGCAGGCTGGCGAGGCGATGGCGGCGAGATCGCGCCGTCCCGCTCCGGCGACCATGCGGGCTGCCGCCGCCGTGTTTTCGCAGCGGGTCACGGTCACGTTCGGCAGCTGCTTCAAAAATTCGGAGCACTGCTCCAGCGCCTGTCCGTGCGAGACAACCTCGCGAATTTCGGACAGCTTTACGCCCGGCAGGGCCAGCAGACTGTGATCTACGCGCAGGCGGACGCTGCGGACGATGGAGAAATTGTGCTTCTGCATGAGGTCGTACACCGCGTTGACCGAGCCTGCCGTGCTGTTTTCCAGCGGCAGAACGCCGTACTGGCACAGGCCCTGCTCGATGGCGGAGAAGACCTTGTCAAATGTCGCGCAGAAGAATACGCTCGGATGCTGGAACAGCTTGTCGCAGGCCTGCTGCGAATACGCACCCTCAACGCCCTGGCAGGCAACGGCTGCTGTGGGCGGGAAGAGCTGCGGCGTCTGCTCCAGCGCCGCTTTGAGAAGCGCCGGAAGCGCCGTCTTTTCGTCCAGCAGATCGCGCTGATAGCTGCGGCTGAGGGAGAACAGCAGCCGGTAGAGGCTCACGGCCTCCTCTTGCAGATCCTCCGGCGCGGCCTTTACGATCTGCGCCAGCTTCTCGCGCTCCCGCCCAGCGTCCAGAACCGGCAGGCCGTGCGATTTTTTATACGCCGCGATCCCCGCAGCCGTCTGCATCCGCTCGGCAAACAGCTGCAGAAGCTCCGCGTCGATCCGGTCGATCTGTGCTCTGTAATCAGAAAGTTCCATAGCGATATCCATCCTTTCAGAAAATACAAACGAAAAACGCGGCACAGCGTAATCTGTGCCGCGTTGCGAACCTGACTTCGTTTCTGCGCATCACAAATTACCCTTACTGCAAGCCAGTAAAGGTAAAGATAAACGCGAACATGGCGGAAACGTACATCATAACGACCTCATTTCGAAGATGGCATCATGGTAGCAGAACGGGACTGGAATGTCAAGCCCTTGCGCGCAGCTTTTCCAGAAGCGCGGTAAAATAGTCCGGCAGCTCACAGCAGACGGTCACGGGCTGCCCCGTGCGCGGGTGCACGAAGCGGAGTTCCTTTGCGTGCAGGCATTGGCTGTCCTGCCCCAGCTCGGGCTTTTTATGGCCGTAGACCATATCGCCCAAAATCGGGTGGCCGCGATAGGCCATGTGGACGCGGATCTGGTGCGTCCGGCCCGTTTCCAGCTTGCACTCGACGAGCGTATAGCCGGAAAAGCGCTCCAATACGCGCCAGTGCGTCACGGCGCTGCGGCTATTTTTCTCCGTGACGGCCATTTTCTTGCGGTCGGCCGGGTGGCGGCCGATGGGCGCATCGATGGTGCCGGAATCGTCCTTGATCTTGCCGCAGACAATGCACACATACGTCCGGGCCAGACTGTGATCCTTCAGCTGTGCGGCCAGCGCGGCGTGCGCAAAGTCATTCTTGGCCGCGATGATGAGGCCGGACGTGTCCTTATCGATGCGGTGGACGATGCCGGGGCGCTTTTCCCCGCCGATGCCGGACAGGGTGTCGCCGCAGTGGGCCAGCAGCGCGTTGACGAGCGTGCCGTCCGCGTGACCGGGGGCCGGGTGGACGACAAGCCCCTTGGGCTTATTGACGACGATCACGTCCGCGTCCTCATAGCAGACCTCCAGAGGAATGTCCTGCGCCGCGATGGGCGCTTCGCGCACCTCCGGAATTTCCAGCTCCAGCGCCGTCCCGGCGGGGAGCTTTTCGTTCTTTTTGACGGGCCTTCCGGCCTGCGTGACCGCCCCCTGCTCGATCAGGCGCTGGGCTTGGCTGCGGGTCAGCTCCGGCACGAGGCGGCTGAGCGCGCTGTCGAGCCGTTCGCCGTCTCTGTCAAGCGTCAGCGTCATGCGGTTTCTTCTGCTCCTTCGGCTTGTCGGCCAGCAGCTCCTTATCCTTCGTCAGAATATAAATCACAAGGAAAAGCGCGCCGAACGTGATGAACAGATCCGCCACGTTGAACGTGGAGAACCACGGGATGCAGATCATGTCAATGACAAGGCCGGTGGAAATGCGGTCGATGAAATTGCCGATCGCGCCGCCGGTGATGGCCGCGATGCACCACAGCTCCGGCGTCTTTTTGAACCATTTTTTCACGAGCACGTAGATCACGACCGCGAGATACACCGCCGTCATGACCACGAACAGCCACCGCGCGCCGCGCAGAAGGCTCAGCGCCATGCCGTCGTTCGTGATGTAGTGCAGCTGGAGCCAGCCGGGGATGAGCGTGACGGTCTTCCCCACGAGATTGGCCGCAGCCAGATATTTTGTCAGCTGATCGACCGCGACGATCGCCGCCGTAAACAGCGCAAGCAGCAGATAAAGCAAAGCAGTTCCCCCTTCCGGTAAGTGGGAACATCATACCATATTTCTGTTAATATTGCAACGCCGCAAAACGGCACGCAGGCGCAGCGAAAATCCCCGCCGCATAAAACCCGCTGTCCCTGCGGAGCAGGCGGCAGCGGGTTTTTCAGCGCTTCAGTGATTGACGACGTTCTGCGGCGTTCCGGCGAGGAAGGCACGGATGTTTTCTGCCGTGGCGTCCATGATCCGCTGGCGGCTCTCCTTCGGGGCCCAGGAGATATGCGGCGTGATGATGCAGTTTTTCGCGGTCAGGAGCGGATTGTCCGGGCGGATCGGCTCTGTGTAGACTACATCCAGCCCGGCGGCAGCCAGCTTGCCGCTGTTCAGCGCGTCGGCGACGTCCTGCTCCACGATCAGCTGGCCACGGGCGTTGTTGATGAGGATCGCGCCATCCTTCATTTTCGCGATGTTCTCTTTATTGATGAGTCCGGTGTTCTCCGGCGTCAGATTGCAGTGCAGCGACACCACGTCCGACTGCGCAAGCAGCGTGTCCAGATCGACATACGCGCCGATGGCGCGCCCGGCGTCGTTCGGATAGACGTCATATGCCAGAACGCGCATGCCCATCGCCCGCGCGATGCGGCCCTCCGCCTGGCCGATGCGGCCAAAGCCGATGATGCCGATCGTCTTGCCCTCCAGCTCGATGAGCGGATAGTCCCAATAGCACCAGTCGGGATTCGAGGCCCAATTGCCCGCATGGACAGACGCGCTGTGATGGCCGATATGGTGGCAGATCTCCAGCAGAAGGGCGATGGAATACTGGCTGACCGACGCTGTGCCGTAGGCCGGCACGTTCACGACCGGGATGCCCTTTTCCCGCGCGTAGTTGTAATCCACAACGTTATAGCCCGTCGCAAGCACCGCGATCAGCCGGATATTCGGGCACGCGTCGATCGTCGCGCGGGAAATCGGCGTTTTGTTCATGACCACGATCTCCGCGTCGCCGATGCGCTCCGCGATCAGCGGGGACTCGGTATACGACGTGCGGTCATAGACCGTCAGCTCGCCAAGCGCGGCCAGCTCTGCCCAGCTCAGATCGCCGGGATTTTCCGTATAACCGTCCAATACTACAAGTTTCATAGCAGCTCTCTCCTGTTTATAATTTGCGTTCCGCACATACGCGGAATTTCAGATATACCAGTCGCCATCCGGCTGTGGGAGCACCGCCTCGAGCGCCTGCGCGCCGTGTACGCGCGCGATCCACCGGAGGCCGTCCTCCGTCTGCCGCAATACGCCCGCATCCAACAGTGCCTGCCGAAGCGGCGCGTCCGGAACTGCGGGAACATCCCGTCCCGCTTCCTCCGCAAGCCTGCGGCGGCAGTCCGGGAACGCTTTTTCCAACTCCGGTGACAGATAGAGGGTATTTTCGGCAAAATAGGCCGGGTACGGGTGACGGCAGCGGCGGTACGGCGTCATGGCAAGCTCGCAGCGGCTGGCACTGACGCAGGATGCCTGTCCGGGCGCGGCTTCGGCAAAGGCGTCGATGGTGTAGGCAAAGTGAATGTCCCGGACGGCGTCAAACGCGGGAAAGGCCGCATGGGCGAGGCCGTCCGCGTCTGTCACGGCGGAAAGCCCGATCGGCGCCTGCTCCTGCGCAAGGGTATTGACCGCTCCGTCCTCCGTCCAGAACGGTACAACGCGGAACGTCACCCGCCGCCCGGCGACAGGACTTCCCTTGCAGGTCAGCCGCGCCGTATATGCGTTGCCGTAATGGCTCCCGTCCGCAGAAAGCACGCGTTCAAGAGACAGCTCACACCCCGCGGGAGGCGCACCGTCCAGCCGGAACAGATCGGCGGCGATCGCCATGCGCGTCTGCCCGACCGCGCTGTCCGCGCCGCAGTGGCCGAAGGCCGCAGCGCGTCCGTCCGGCAGCAGGCGGATGCACGGCTGATAGAGTCCGTTTCCCGCGCCCTCGATCACCGTCCATGTCTGGCCGAGATCGCCGGAGCAGCTGAAGGGCTTGCCTCGCCGCGCACCGACGAGAACATCGCCCGGCATGCACACGATGCTTTCCGGGACGAAGCCGCCCTGCGGATTTTTCGCAGGCTCTGGCGGAGCGCCCGCGCCGATGGGCAGCAGCGGCCCGTTGATGAAGCCCTGCGCCGAGCGGCGGACGAGCTGCCGCCCGACCGGCGTGCCCTGCACGTCGCCCGCCACGAACAGAAGCCGTCCGTCAGACAGCTCTGCCGCGTCGTACTCATGCGCGCCGATGCCCGGAAGGACATAGTGCGGCCCCGAAAAGCTCCGGCCGTCGGGACTATGGAGGAAAAAGGTCTGGATCTTATTGAGATACGTCTCGCCGGGAAGCATGGTGTTGCGCGTTGCGCGTTCGCAGCCAATGCCCCACGGCGTGCCGTAGAAGCTGGCAAGCACGAGAAGCGAGCCGTCGCGCAGGCGGCGCAGCCGCCAGAGATAGACGGCGCAGCCCTCCAGCAGACGGGCCGTTTCCGTCCAGGTACTGCCGCCGTCCGTGCTTTCCCGGACGGCAATATAGTCGCACCAGCCGGTGCGCGCGGCGTTGACGCGGCCCACGTCCAGCCCGACCAGCCGCCCGTCGGCAAAGCCCGCGTTCAGAAACGAGCCTTCGGCCAGCGGGCACCTGCCCGTCTCGTACCAGTGTTCCCCGCCGTCGTCGGAGGCCATATAGACGCGCTCCGAGACGGTATCCGCACTGCCGCATTCCGCCGAGCAATAGGACACCGGCGCGCCGATGGCCTCGCCCATTTCCAGTCTCGGCGGCACAAAGGCCGCGTCATGCGCCCGGCGGATCTCCTTAAAGGACAGGCCAAGCCGCCCGTTCTGATAGTCGAAGCAGTCCGTCCACGCCGTAAAGCCCAAGGCGTCCGCAGGCTCGTAGATCATGCGGTGCTCGGCATCCGCCGCGTGCGGGGCCGAAGATATGTCCATCATACCGCCTCCTTCCGCGTCAGTCAAGCCGGACGACGCTTCCCGTTTCATAGGCACGCAGTGCGCCGGTGAGCAGCTGGTGGCTCAAAAGCGCCTCGTCCGGTCGGAAGCAGCCGAACGCGCACGGTTCGCCGCAGAGTTCGGCGATAAACGCCGCGAACATCTGCAGCATGGCGTCGGAAAAGCCAAACTCGAAAATGCCGCCGGTGATGACTGGGAAGAGCGTCCTCTGCCCCAGTATCAGGCGGCTCCACGCCTGCTCCCGGCCCTGATTGCGCGTGTACCAGACGGCGTTTGCGTCCTCTGTGGAAAATTTCGCAGAGCCGTCCAGCCCGTAGATCTCGTATTCCACCGTATTGGTGCAGCCGGGGGCCATGCGCTTCATTTCCATCACCATCGGGAACCGGTCGCCCGCCGCATTGTGCGCGCCGCAGAGCAAAATCGCGTTGTCATATGTCTCGCAGGGCGCAAAGCCGTCGCCGCAGGGCCGCTGCGGGACGAGGTTGGCCAGCTGCGCGCTCACGGAATCGACCCGGAAGCCGAGCCGGAACGGCAGGTGCTGGGTGTGGATGCCGAGGTCGCCCATGCAGCCATACGCGCCGTTGGTCTTCAGCTGCCGCTTCCAGTTGATGGGCTTGCTCAGGTCCATATCCGACGCGTGCTTGATGGTGAAGCGTGCCTCGATCACGCGGCCGAAGAAGCCCTCCTGATACCAGCGGAAGAGCTGCTGCGCGGCGGGGTAATACGGAAATTCGCTCGAGCAGCGGACAAAGACCTGCGGATGCTCCCGCATGGCGCTCAGGATCTGCTGGCAGGCGGGCAGATCGATCCCGAACGGCTTTTCGGCCAGCAGATGCTTGCCGGAACGGATGATATCGGTATAGATCTGCGCATGCTGGTCGTGCGGCACGGCGCAGTAAACGGCTTCGACCTCCGGATTTTCCAGAAGCTCGTGATAATCATGGTAAAAATACCGCGTGTCCGGCACGCGCCGGAACCAGTCGAGGCTTTTGTCCGTCCGGCTGCACGCGGCGATGATCTGTGGGCGCGGCAGGTCGGTCTGCAGATGCAGCCAGCGCATGGAGGCGCTTGCAAACTCCCGGCCCATCAGCCCGCAGCCGATGACGCCGAATTTGATGGTCTTCTCCACGCTCAGCCCTCCATTTCGGACAGGCACTGCTCCATCCACGCGATCAGCTTCCCCACCATCGGCTCCGTGACCAGCAGCGGCAGCTTTGTCAGCGCGACGGGGCGGCAGTTGGCCTTGTAGGTCTGGGCGCTGATGTCGACGCAGAACTCGCGGTTCATCCGCGCGGCGAAGGCCGCCGCGTCCGGCACCTGATGGAAGCACAGGGCGCTCATATGCCCGTCGCCCTCCGCGCCGCTGCAAAGCGCGGGATGGCGCGCGGCAAGCTGGCGCAGCGCATCGTGATAGGTCTTGCCGACCGCTTCGATATGCGCGCCGTTATGGCTGACAAATTCCATCGTGACGAGATACGCAAGGCTTGCCAGCTCTTCCTGTCCGTTGGTGACGAGCGCGCCGAACTGGCTCAGGCAGTCGAACGCGCCGCTGACCAGCAGGCGGCTGGCCGGATACAGGCCGCCGGGGAAGCCCTTGCCGATGGAGACGAAGTCCGGCTGCAGACCGTATTTGCGGAACAGGAAGAGCGTATCGTACCATGCGCTGGACTGGATTTCGTCGCAGAGCACGGGCGTGTCCGTTTCGCGGCACAGGCGGTAGGCCCCGGTCAGATATGCCTGATCCAGACGCGTACCGCTGTAATTCATCATGATCAGCTCGTGGCAGAAGCCCGCCGTCTTATAGGGCGGCGTGTTCCAGCGCTCGATGGCGCTGCGGAAGCTTTCAGGGTCGTTGATCGCGACAGACTCGACGCGCAGTGCGTCTTTGCATTTTTCCGCGAGCGACGGCCACAGGCCGCGCAGCATCTGCGCCAGAACTGTCGTGCCGTGGTATCCGGCGGTCACGCCGCCGTCGTTGTCCGCCATGACGAGGAACACCGGGATGCGATCGGCATACGCGGGCGCGGAGCCGTCCAGCGTGTCAAAGCGGCTGAGCATCATCTTGAGCGCCGCCTCCACTGCCAAAGAGCCCGTTTCCAGATTGAGCACGCGGTTCAGAACGCCGGGCTGCCGCGCCTGCAGAAGCGTCTGCGGCAGCGGCTCGTCCATGGGACGGCCGTTGGCTGCGGCGATCAGGCGGCGTTCGAGCAGGCGCGTGATATATCCGCGCGTATTATTATGCGTGGCATTGGGAATGCCGAGTGCGCGAGCTTTGTCCAGCAGCGCGTAGCCCGGGAAGCCGTGGCCGAGCGGGATGTGATAATGCTCGCTCTTTCCGGCAAAGTACAGCCGTCCGTCCTCGCCGAGGCGGAAGCAGCCGAGCGCGCTGAGCGGCGCGGGGGCATAGTGCTGTGCGGCGGCAAAGCTATCGGTCGGCGCGCCCGGCTCTGCCGAGACGGCCTGCGCGGGCGGGCAGAGCTGCCGCCCGACCTGCTCCATCAGAATCTCCTGACGCGCGGCAAACGGATCCGGATAAAATTCGACCGGCTCCTGCGCGAGCTTCACAAGCGCCTGCTCCGATTCTCCGGTCAGCGCCGCGCGTGCGCGGCAAACGGCAGAGGTATACTCCGCGCCCAGAAGCGACTCTAAACTGCGGCTGAAATTTTTGATCATATCGGTTCCCCCTTATGCTCTTACAGCTGTACAAATTCAACATTCCAAAGGCGGCAGAACAGGCGGATGCGGTCGAGCCGGTCGCCCAGGACGAGCGCCTCGTGGTGTGTGCCGCCCTGTTCGAGCCATGCCGTCACGCAGCTGCGCACGCCGCTGTCCGGCCGGAAGAACAGATACGGCATATCCACGTGCAGCAGATCCGCGTCCGGCAGGATCTCGCCCGGCGCGCAGACCAGCCGGAAGCGGTCCGCCGTCAGATGCGTCAGCGACAGGATGCACGCGCGGCCCGGCTCCGGCGTGAAGATCGGCGTGGGCGGATTGGAAAGCCCGCCCTCGGACAGGACTCTGTTTTTCAGATACGGGCGGCGGTCGGCGCGGCAGAGCCGCCAGTTGCCCTCGCCCTGATGGCACATCAGGATCGCTTCGCGTTTGAAGTCCATCATGTACATTTCCGTAAAGCCCGCCGCGCCGCAGAGCGTCTGCATGGCCGCCACCAGCACGGCGGCAGTCGAATCGCCCTCGGCGGCGTAGCCATAGCCGTCGGCCAGCAGGTTTGATGCCGCAAGCAGCGGCAGCTGCGTAAAACGGCCATCCTCGCCGCATTCGCCGTAGTGCAGCGTATAGCCGGACAGGCCGCCGGACTGCAGATAGGCCCTGAGGCCCAGATACATCCGCGCCGCCTCTGCGTGCGTCGGCTCGTCCAGCGTAGGATCAAGCTCAAAAACGGCCCGGTCCGCTTCCATCTGTGCCCGCACCGCGTCCTCTTCGACTTCGGCGCAGAAGCGGCGGACGGTCCCGATGGAATCATAGACCAGCTCCGGCCCCAGGAAGCGGTAGATCGCCATATCGTCGGTAATGACGTCTCCCATGCCGGGCAGCTTGCCGATCACGCCGATGCGCATCCGCTTCATGTCGCGCACGGTCATGGCCGCGCGGCCAAAATCCGCGACGAACCGCACAAACGAGCCGTCGCAGCGGTTCCCGGCGTAATAGACGCAGTTGACGCCCATGCGCGTCATGACGTTCGCCTGATCCTGACTGCCATGGATGCCCTGATTGACCGTATAGTCCCACTCGATAAAGTCCGGCCGGACGGTCTGCTCCGGCTGGATGAGGGCAAGGGCCAGCGGCAGGTGGTTCTCCTCCAGCGCACGCACCAGATACGCCCCCTGCGAATAGGTCAGCAGCAGGATCAGAATTCCATCCAGCTTCTCATGATTATATTGCGCCACGAGCGACTCGATCTGCGCCCGGTTCATGGCTGCGTGCGGGAAAACGAACTCCGCCGCGTCCCGCAGGCCGTCCAGAACCTCGTTTACATACGCCGTCTGCGCCCGGTCGATGCCAGGAAACAGCGGCAGATAGTCCTCCAGCATCAGAGCCAGAACGCCGAGTTTCGGTTTTTTCTGTGTCATGTCTCTCATCCTTTCTGCAAATACAGCGCCTCATAGACGCGCCGGTAGGCCGCGTAGGCTTCTTCATACGCATCGGCGGTTTCCGCCTGCGGCTGATAGACGGTTTGCTCCTCCGCGTCATGCAGCGCCCAGCCAAGCGCGCCTGCGGCCAGCATGGCCGCGCCGCGCGACGTGGCCTGCACCGTGGAGAGCGTGTGGAACGGGCGGCGGCAGGCATCCGCCTTGATCTGCATCCAAAGCGCGCTCCCCGCTCCCCCGCCGAGCGAGGTCACGGTCTGCGCCGTGCAGCCGAGCGCAGACAGCATATTCAGAAAATCGCGCAGCTGGAAGGCCGCTGCCTCCAGAATCGCACGGGCGCAGGCGGCTCTTGTGCTGGACAGCCGCAGCCCGTAAAAGCCGCCGGTGGCCTCCGGCAGATTGTCGGGATCGACGCACCCGGCCAGATACGGCAGGAATGTCACGCCCTGCGCGCCGGGCGGCACCTGCTCCGCCAGCCGGTCAAGCGCAGCATAGCCGCCGTCCAGATCGCAGCAGAATTCGTCGCGGAACCAGCGCAGGCTCATGCCGATGGTGTTGCTGATGGGAAGATACAAATACGCGCCCGGCATGGCATGGCGGTAGATGGTCACATGATGGTCTTCGGAAAATTGCGGATGGGCCGTAAACGCGGCGGCGACCATGGCCGTGCCCGTCGTCTCGCAGAGCGTGCCCGGGCGGGTGCAGCCTGCGGCCAGCGCCGCGGCGGTCTGATCCATCGCGCCGGTCACGACGCAGGCAGAGGCAGGCAATCCCAGCGCTTCCGCCACCTCCGGCAGAACCGGCCCCATAATGCTGCCGCACGCAAGCGCCTGCGGCAGGCGCGTCCGGTCAAGCTCTGCCAGCGCGAGCGCCTCGTCCCAGTAATCGTCGCTTTGCAGGTCAAAATACCCGGTGGAGGTCAGCAGCGATTTTTCCGTGACTGCCCGGCCCGTGAGCCAAAGCATCAGATAATCCTCCAGCA
>OMCL01000172.1_pt1 | contig 12911 bp, 13 predicted proteins | sample 1645071 | NCBI WGS metagenome assembly OMCL01 (sample SAMEA103958162, study PRJEB25191) | human gut metagenome
CAGCTTCCGTGTAAGGCACCTTCGGCTCAATCTCAAAGATGTCCGCGCCGATTGCTTCTGCCAGCGTCTCGGCAACCTTCGCGGTCACGCCGGACGCGGAAAAATATGCTACAAGTTTCTTACTCATGTTTTTCCTCTTTTCTCAAGTCACAAGTCTGTATATGGTCAGGGGCAGATACCAGATAGCAACTGCCAGCTTCCAGATCAGAATTACGCCGCCGATCAGACCGCCGAGGACAAGGTTGAGTGCGACAACACCTACTGCCCCGGAAATACCAAAGCCAATCGGGATAAGCGTGAACATCTTTCCGATGCCGAACGGCACTCCGCAAGCAAGCAAAATCAGGAAATAATCCGGCGTTCCGTTCTCAACGAATATGCGGCTGAAAACAGAAAACAGCAGGAGTGCAACAGCGACCGGAACCACGGTCTTCTTCATGAAGTCTTTCATAACTTCGCTTCTTGTCATACGCCACCTCTTTATTTCAAAAAATCACTTCGGTAATCTATCCGGCGTAGGTCATGCCCTGTCTCTGCCAGATGCGCAATCTTCAAGGCAATCAAGTTGATGTCTGTGTGCATTGCCTGTGCAATCTGCGCCGAAGTGTACCCATAATCGTAAATGTACTCAAGCACCTCGTCGGAATTAAGTAATATCTCAGCCGCAACAATGTTCGCCTCGTACTCAGGGATAGAGTTCATCTTGTAAAGCACAAACTCCTGCAATCCATCACCTTTTGCAAGTACGCGGTGCAGTCGGTCGTGACCGATCTCATGAGCGCATACAATACGCTTCGTTTGCGGACTTAAATCCTGATTCAAGAAAATAAAGCGATTTTTCTTGACAACGCGATACATTCCTTTGAGTTGCCCGAAGTTTTCGCAATCATCCAGAACAATGATGCCCAGCTCTTTTGCTATCTGAAAAGGATCTCGTGTGCCGCAGCGTCGTACAAGATCGCTGCCAACTTTTGATAGCTGTTCGGCATTCATCGCGCCACCTCCATTCGTGGATCATCATGATCAATTATAAAGAACACCCTGTACAAAAATCCGGACTTATTCCTCCGGCTTCTCTTTCCGATATTTTTTTGGCGTGTACTTCTTGTTCTTTTCCTTTGCAATCCAATAGGCTCTGGTGAGTGCCTGCATCGCGCCGTCAAGCGCATCCTCACTGAGCTTACCTCCCGCGAACATACCGGTGACTTCACTCACCAGTTCGTCTATTTCACGTGCCGCTTTTGCTCCGCCTTGTTCCTGTGCTGCGAGAACGAGCATTCCGCCGTTGCCGAGAAGATACTCCGGCGTTGTGTTCAGAGCTTCGGCGATTTTCTTCACGACTTCATATTTTATTGGCTTTCGACTGCCCAGCTCGTAATTTTGAATTGTCCTCGCAGTAACAGAGACTTTTTCTGCAAGAGCAGCTTGTGTCAAGTTTGCTTCCACTCTCTTTTCTCTTAGCCTGTCTTTGAATCCCATAAGGCACCTCTTTCTAAAATTTTCTGCGAACACGAACAGAACTTTCGTTAATTCCATTGACGTGAACATCGTGTTCGTGCTATACTGTGCCTACACGAACATTTCGTTCGTGAGCATGATACCACACGAACAGAGCGTATGTCAACATTCTTGGCGAAATTCGTGTCGGAAACAGGCAACTTTTTTTAGGAACGGAGGACGCTTATGAACAATTTACAATGAGGACACTGCCTCTTGTTCCTTTCATGTGGGAAAGACTTCTTACGCTGAAAGAAGAACAGCAGGAAAACCGCCGCTTGTGCGGACGCAGCTACATCAAGGACTATCTTGAGTATGTATGTGTCAATGAGATTGGCGATCTAATCAAGCCCCACTACGTCACAGAGAGCTTTCCGAAGCTACTCAAGGCGAAGGGGATGAGGCAGATCAGGTATCACGATCTCCGGCATAGCTGCGCCTCGCTGCTTCGAGGAAACGCTCTAACGTTTGATAATGTTTAAATTCAATGTTTCCTCTGCCAACGGTGTTCCCATGAAGCAGATTCAGGAGTGGCTTGGTCACAGCGACTTCGGGGCTACGGCAAACATCTACGCACATCTGGATTCCAGACGCAATGCTCAATGGCTTGGGCTTTGCACAGAACTGAAAAAGAAAAGCCAGCAGCCGGAAAAACCGACTACTGGCGTGATTTCTGGCGGAGCGGGTGGGATTCGAATCCACGGAACCTTGCGGTTCAACTGATTTCGAGTCTTTTATGCAACTGTGACGAGGATGTCCGTTTTGGGGTCGTTTCTGTAAGCCCCGTACCCACCGAAAGCCGCTTGAAATCAGGCTTTTTCGCCCGGAAAGCCTTGCGGGACGGGCTTTTTTGAAAGTGGGTTCAAATTGGCATTTTTCCCGATTTTGGAGAGAAATGCGGGAAGATAGGAGAGAAAAATCGGGAGACGGCCATACACCGCAGAATAGAGCTTCCAACCGACGAAAATCTATTTTTGAGGTGTTACAAATGGATGTATTCCCCGTTAACTGGGACAGCGTTCCCGAGGTGATGAACAAGGAGCAATTCTTTCGAATCTGCCACATCAGCAAGTCCACGGCGCTGCATCTGCTCAAAAGCGGCAAGGTGCCCTGCGAGTGGTCGGGTAAGAAAACCCGGTGCTATAAAATCAGAAAAGAGGATGTGAAAGCATACTTGGAGGAGCGGGCAATTTTTCCAGAACTCTACTCTGCGCCGAAGGGATGGTACGGCACCCACTATGTGGCGAGGCTCTCCAAGGAGCTGCCGGAGGACACGCTGCGGCAGATGCACGGCTACTATGAAAAGCTGCTGCGCAAATACCCGGATGTGGTCACGGTAAAGGACGTGGTGGCCCTGACCGGCTACACTCTGACCACCGTCCACAACTGGTGCAGCCGCGGGTCGCTGAAAGCCTTCCAGAAGGGACTGAAGTTCTGTATCCCGAAAATCTTTCTTGTGGATTTTTTCTGCGCCCTGACCTTTCGCTCCATCACCCGCAAAAGCCTCTGGCATATCCAGACGCTGAACGATTTTAGCCGGAAGATGAAGCATAGAAAATAAAACTTAATATATTTCTGTATCTCCTTTGTGTTTGATAGCCACAAAGGAGATTATTTTTAATAAAATACTTGCATTGTTTTCGTGATTTAGGTATAATGAATATGCTTAAGGGCGTAATGCATTAAATTTGAAACATTGTATCTTAGTGTTTATTCCTGTTTATGAAAGTGAACCCGAGTAAACAAACGGAAACAAAGAATTATATTTAATGCTGTATGTCCGGTGGTATCTTTCCCTTTCTCGCAGGGAAAGTGTTTCCGTCGGGCTCTTATTATGCCTTTTGGTGATATATTACCGAAAGGATTTTTTGTTATGAAAAAAGAATTAGTATGGAAAATGGTGCAGGGACAAATCGGGTATGATTTTAAAAATCTTGATTTGTTGCAGCAAGCTTTCACTCGTCGCTCATATACTGCAGAGAACGGCGGTGAAAACAATGAGGTGCTCGAGTTCATTGGAGACAAAGCACTTGATTTTATGGTTGTTAAACTGCTTATTCAGAAGTACGGGTATTTAGCAAATGGGGATCCGATTGACGGAACAAAGATTTCTGTTTGGGAACAAGAATTCAAACGTAATCAAGAGGGTTACGGAGCGCCGGCAGTAAATAGTTTCGGCTGTGACTATGACGAAGATGACCTATCTAAAATCAAAAGTCGAATGGTGAACAAAAAAGCATTGGCTCGCCGAATGGATGAACTTGGTTTTTCCGAACATCTTATTATGGGGAGGGGCGATATACAGAACAATATCAACCAAGAAGATTCTGTAAAAGAAGATTTGTTTGAAGCTATTATCGGAGCTGTTGCGATCGATTCAGGATGGAATCTGAAGGACTTGCAAAAAGTGGTTGAAGTAATGCTTGTGCCCGAAGACTTTCTAATTAATGATACCGACACCAATTATGTGCGACTTATTCAGGAATGGGAAATGAACGAGAATGGGTGCATTCCTTGGTACAAATACAAAGAAGCTTCTTGCTCATCGACTTGGTATTTAAAAGAGGATAACACTATATATCAAAGCTTTCCGTTAGATTACAACTATTCTAAGCTTAAATATCATTGTTACCTCAAACTGCTTGATTCTCTTCCGGTGTTTTGCGGCTTCGGTGTGTCTATCCGTGAGGCGAGAATGGCTGCTTGCAAATTAGCGTATGAGTATTTAGAGAGAAATGATATGTTTCCATCTATCCGTGACGAAATTGAAAATCCTAACCGTGATGATGCAATTAACCAACTTGAAACATTGGCACGAAGAGGTTATTTTTCCATTCCTACTTATGAGTTTAAGGAGACATATGATAACAATGGTAATCCTATTTGGAATTGCGAATGTCATATAGCGGAAGAAGATTATTACTTCGATGGGACAGCTTCATCAAAAAAAGAAGCAAAGAAAGATTCTGCTTTTAGAATGCTTTTTTATGTACTCGGAATGGAGGATGAATAAAAATGGCCAAGTGGTGTTTTAATTATGAGTCCGGCGAATATGAATACATCGAAAAAGATGGCTTCAGTATTGACCGAGGCGAATATGTTTGCAATTGGGATGATAGCCAATATCGCCGTGAAGAGGAAGAATGCCGTAATTCTTTATTTGATGGTGAAGATGACGACTGACCCCAGATACTAAAACAATACCAATGTGCGATTTGAAAATTCGCACACTCGCACCTGCCTTTCGGTTTTGGTAGACTGTAACCGAAAGACAGGTGCATTTTGCGTTGCAGACCTGCCGGGGAAATTTTGAATGGGAGGATCACATATGAAATCGCTATTTGAGCAGCTGGGCGGCACTTACACAAGGCAGGGCGACTATTGCCTACCCAATGTTTGCTTACCGCCCGAAGAAGAACGCCCCATCGGCGTTTACGGGCAGCGGCGGCGAGCTTTTCTGAAGGCGCACCACCGGGTGCTGTATTATAACCTGCTGACTGCCGGGGTGCTGGATGGGCACCTTGCAGACATTGAGGAGCAGGCGCAGGAACTCTTTCTTCGGTTGGTAGAACAATACGCAGACACCGAGGGCGTGACGGAGGCCTTGAAAGCCAATGACCAGATGGCGTGGGTGCGGAAGATGAACGGCATCCGACATCGGGCAAATGAGGTCGTAATGCAGGAAATTGTATACGGATGATGAGCAAGCGGAGGTCGATGGCCTCCGCTTGTTTTGCGTGTAGAAAAGAACAATGCTGTTTTTAAACGGCATTGTTCTGAACTTTGTTGACATTGTTCTTTTATTTGGGTATAATGTATTTGTGATTTTATGCGTGGAGGTATCCCCTATGGCTGAAATGATCTCGGTAAGAGAGGCAGCAGTGCGCTGGAATATAACGGAGCGGAGAGTTGCGACGCTCTGCAAGAATGGGAGAATCACCGGTGCGAAAAAGCAGGGCAATCGTTGGCTAATCCCCGCTGATACGCAGAAGCCGGCGGATCAGCGGCTCAAGACGGGCGCTTTCCGCAAGACGGAGCGCGCGCCGAAGCTTCCCCTGCCCATCGGCGTGTCCAACTACTGCCTTGCATCGTCGGAATACTACTACATCGACAAGACGATGATGATCAAGGATTTCATCGACGAGCGTCCGATGGTGACGCTGTTCACCCGTCCCCGGCGTTTCGGCAAGACGCTGAATATGGATATGCTGCGCACTTATTTTGAAAAGAGCGACAAGGATACCTCTGTTTACTTCCGGGATAAAAAAATCTGGGCCTGCGGCCAGAAGTACCGGGATTATCAGGGCAAGTACCCTGTGATCTTCCTGACCTTCAAGGATGTGAAGTTTGATACTTGGGAGGAGACCTTTGCGGCCATTCGGGATATTTTCGCAAAGGAGACCCGGCGGCACAAAGAGCTGCTGGTTAGCGATAAATGCGACGAGTACAACAAAAAGACCTATGAAAAGCTGGCAGACGGCAAAGTCAGCGAGGTAGAGCTGGCTTCTGCACTGCTGGATCTCTCCGCTATGCTGCACAAGCACTATGCCGTTGCGCCCATTATCATCATCGACGAGTACGACACCCCCATCCAGCAGGGCTATCAGAAGGACTATTACGACAAGGTCATCCGGTTTATGCGGAACCTGTTTTCCGGCGGGTTCAAGGATAATCAGCACCTGTCCTTCGGCTTCCTCACCGGCATTCTGCGGGTGGCCAAGGAGAGCATCTTCAGCGGGATGAACAACCTGTCCATCAACTCCGTGCTGGACAACAAATACAGCGCCTACTTCGGCTTCACCGCCGACGAGGTGATGGAGATGGCAGAATATTACAGCGCTGCCGATAAGTACGACGAAATTTGCCAGTGGTACGACGGCTACCGCTTCGGCAAGACGGAGATTTTCAACCCGTGGTCGGTGGTCAACTACTTCAGCAACGAGTGCGAGCCGAGGCCCTTCTGGGTCTCCACCGGCAGCAACGATATTATCGGGGAAGTGCTTGCCCAAGCGGATGAGGAGATTTATAACCGTCTGACCTCCCTGGTCAACGGCGAGACCTTCACCACCTTCATCGACACCGCCGTGATCTATCCGCAGATCAAGAGCAATCCCTCCACCATTTACAGCTTCCTGCTGGTGACCGGCTATCTGAAGGCACTGAAAACCACGCCCTCCTTCAGCGGCGATTTTATGTGCGAGGTCTCCCTGCCCAACCGGGAGATTTCTCTGGTGTATAACAAGGAGATTTTGCAGCGGCTGGAGAATCTGATCCCGCCGTCCACGGCGATTTCCGTTCAGGAGGCCATCTTCTCCGGCGATAACGCACGGCTGAAAGCGCAGATCCAAACGCTGCTGACCCAGTCGGTCAGCTCCTTCGATACCGCCTGGGAGAACTTCTGCCACGGCTTTATGCTGGGACTGTGCGCCCTGCTGGGCGGCGCTTTCGTGACCTCCAACCGGGAATCGGGCGACGGGCGCTATGACATTCAGCTGAAGCCCACGAAAAAAGGACTTCCGGGCATCCTGATCGAGCTGAAAGCGGAGAAAAATTGCAGCGACGAAAAGCTGAAAAAGCTGTCCGAGACGGCCTTACAGCAGGTCAACGACAAGAAATACGAAACCGAGCTGACGACCGCCGGGGTCAGAACGATTTATAAATACGGCGTGGCCTTCAGCGGTAAAAAGGTCGAAGTGGCAGTAGGGTGAGGAGTGAGAATTCCAAAGTATCAAATTGATACTTTGGCGAAATCCCAAAGTGCCAGCACGGTGGTTCCAAAGTGCCAAACTGGCACTTTGGAGATGTGCTTATATCAAATGCTAAATGAATTAACAAAAATCGAGGGAGACTGCTTATGAAATCAAATTTTGATTTTCTGAATCGATACTGGCCTGCATTGGCACAGATCGGCGCAACCGCAGAAACCTATGTCTATTCTGATCCCAATGCCTGTATCTATAAACTCGGAATGTTTGCCGAGCGCTTAGTGCAGGAGATCCTTGTCTTTGAGCACATTGCGGAGCCGGCTGTTGACAACACCCACGCAAATCGAATTCGCATTTTGAAGCGAGCCGGTTTATTGCCGCACGAAATTGACAACACGCTATATGTTCTTCGCAAGACAAGAAACTCGGCAGTACATACAGGTACGGACTCCGTGGACGAAGCAAAGACATTGCTATCCTTGACATACAATCTTGCTGTTTGGTTTATGGAAACCTATGGAGACTGGGGATATATTGCGCCTGAGTTCGTTATGCCGAGCGAGACCGCACACGAAGATTTGGAATCCGTTATTGCCGAGCAGGAAAGGAAAATCGAGGAATTGACGAAGCAACTGGCCGTGGTCAAGACCGCCGCTTCGGGCAAAACGCAGAAGGAGCGCGCAAAGCGGTCGGAATCTGTCTCCGCTATTATGAGTTGGAATGAGGCGCAGACCAGATGCTTGATTGACGAGCAGCTTCGTCTTTCCGGATGGGAAGCGGACACCCAGAATCTGCGCTACAGCAAAGGAACGCGTCCTGTAAAGGGGAGAAATATTGCCATCAGCGAATGGCCTACCAATTCGGCCTTTTACAAAAAAGGGTATGCGGATTATGCATTCTTCGTTGGCGAGAAGCTCGTAGCATTGATGGACGCAAAAAAGATGTCGGAAGATGTGGCATCTACCATCGATGTGCAGGTAAAGGACTATGCTGCACATATTAAGCCGGAGGATATTCCACATACGGTTGGAAACTGGAATGGTTATCAGGTCCCCTTCCTCTTTGCTTCAAATGGCAGGGCGTATTTAGAGCAGCTGCGGACGAAGTCTGGTATTTGGTTTTTGGATGTCCGGGAACAGGAAAATCAGCCGTATCCTATTCGGAACTGGTTTAGCCCAAGTGACCTGATGGAAAAACTTGGTCAGAATACAGCGGCGGCCAATCAGGCGCTGGCTGCAGCAGATAATTCGTTTATGACAGATCCTAATGGGTTGAATCTGCGCGACTATCAGATCAAGGCCATTGATAAGGCAACGGAGGCAATCGTTGACGGCAAGAGAACGGCCTTGCTTGCAATGGCCACCGGAACGGGCAAAACCCGTACTGTTCTGGGACTTATCTACAAGATGCTGGAATCCAAGCGTTTCCGTCGTATTCTTTTCCTTGTGGATCGAGTGTCCCTCGGTGAGCAGGCAATGGACACCTTCAAAGATGTCAAGCTGAAGGAACTGCTGACGCTGGACAAAATATATGAGATCAAAGCGATTGATGACAACATCATCAATCTGGAAACCAAGGTCAGCATTTCAACGGTGCAGGGGCTTTTGAAACGCACGATTCTGGCAGAAGAACCGGATTTGATGCCCGGTGCATTTGATTTGATTATTGTGGACGAAGCCCACCTAGGATATATTCTTGACCGTGAAATGACGGAAGAAGAAATCCTCTACGATAATCAGGATGATTATATGAGCAAGTACAAGCAGGTTATCGAGTATTTCGATGCGGTGAAAGTTGCCTTGACTGCTACGCCCGCCCTGCACACGACCGAGATTTTCGGGGAGCCGGTCTATACCTACAGCTACCGTGAGGCGGTTATCGATGGCTGGCTGGTGGATCACGACCCTCCATATCTTATTAATACGGATTTCATTGAAAATGACGCACAGTTCAAGAAGGGTGAAACCTTGGCGCAATATGACCCCAACACCAATGAACTTTTGAACGGTGCAGTTTTGGACGATGAAATGGGTTTCGATGTGTCGGAGTTCAACCGCAAAATTGTTCTGCCGGATCACACTCGCAAAGTATTGGAAGAGGTATCGACCTATCTTAATCCGGAAAGTGGAGAAAAGACGCTGATTTTTGCTGTGAATGATGCACACGCTGACCGTATTGTGGATACGCTCCGAGAAATTTACAAGCCCTATGGCATTTCCAATGATGCCATTATGAAAATCACGGGCAAAACTGCCGGCGGCAGCAAAAAGAAGATTTTGCAGGTGATCAAGCAGTTCAAGAACAACCAGTACCCCAACATTGCCGTAACAGTCGACCTGCTGACTACCGGAATCGATGTGCCGCCAATTTGTAATTTGGTGTTTATGCGCAAGATCAACAGCCGGATCCTCTTTGAGCAGATGCTGGGACGCGCTACTCGCCTTTGCCCGGAAATCGGAAAGACTCACTTCAATATCTTCGATGCAGTTCGCGTGTACGAGGACTTGGACGACACTTCCAATATGAAGTCAGTCTCCGTCAGCAAATCAATGGCTGAATTGTTGGAGGATTTGTTCCGTCCGGGTGAGGCCAGCAAGCAACCTGTCAAAGATCGCATTTTGGCAAGATTACAGCGCAAGAGCAACAATCTGACCGATGGGCAAAAGTATGATGTTTCCGAGCGCTTGGTTTCAAACGCTTCCCTCTGGTCATCCGTTGTGATTGCTTCGCTCAAAAACGGAGCGAAGTGCAAGCATACGAATTTTCCATAGAAGCCCGGAAACTTATCAAGGATACGGTTCAATATGGATTGCTTGTTTTGAAGCGCCTCCACTTGTCCTTCAATATGCTCCCAATCGCCGCTTTCCACAAGTTGTTTTATCAATGCCTGCTTTGTTTGCAGCTCGACGATTTCAAGCTCTTTCCTGTTGAGGACATCGTAAATTGCTGTACGGCTATCATTCTCAAGAATTGTGCGAATCTCTGGAACGGAAAAGCCCAGTCCGCGCAAAACTGCAATCCGCTTGAGCTTCAAAGCATCTGTCTCGGAGAACTGCCGATACCCGTTTTCTGTTATCCTTGGTTGGATTAGTCCCTGCTCTGCGTAATACTCAACTGCTTTTTTGGTCAGGTTACATTCTTTGCATACTTCATTTATGAGCATTGTACTCACCTCCACAAACAGGATAAGCTATCCCCCAAGGGGCCAGTCAATAGATTTTTTAAAGAATTATAGCAGATTTTTATGAACGCTTCTACCTATATCGTTTGCGTCGCACTTTTTCGATGCTTCGCTTGCCGCCCTGCGGCGTTCCTCGCTGTATGGGGCAGGCAGTGAAAAAGCGCAACCGATTTTCGTCGATTGCGCTTTGATGCTACACTGTTTTGTTTTAGGGCTGATTCTCAAATAGAGATTTAAGAAGTTGGTAAAAATCTGCATTGATTTCTCGAAAAATGCGGGAATTGTCCGGGCGGTAAGAATCAATCAGATAGTATTTACCATTCTGTTCAAAGACCAGACAATGAATCAAGTCGTCATGCAAAATCAAGTTTTCCTGCACCTTGTATTCGATAATGACGTCAAACCCATCTTTGAAGTCGTATCCTCTGGTTCCATCCAGGTTTGATTCCGAATAGATAGGGTCATCCATGTCTATATACGCAGACCCGTCAATGGCAGCGAGGATTTTCAGCTTCAAATCCTCGTCTGCTATTTCCTCAACGCCCATATTTGCGTTGTTTATCAGTTTTACCACTGACAGACGTTCCGGCATGAAGAAATCCTTAGAGCTTGGTTCAATCTCGTCATATTTTGGCACAACGAAAAACAATGTGGGGTTATAGTCCACTTCGGTCACATCACATGAAATATGCTTGTTGTTCAGCTTTATTTTCAGCACCGGCGGTTTGTCCGCAGAGGATTCTATACAGAGCAGGAACCCATCATTTCCTGTTGGATACAATTCTAAGGTTAAATAGGTTCCAAATAGATTGGAAGTCTGCCCCATGTTTATGTGAGGCTGCTTTCCCGCACCCGGCACATAAATCAAATAGAAGTGCCGATTCTCAGTCTCCTGTGAATAGTCATATCTGAGTGCGTAGGCTCGGCCTGCCTCCGCATCTAAATGGCTTAGCCAAGTCTCGACATTGGTGCTGATTTCCGAGAATTGCTGTTCACGATAATACTCGTCAAAGCTGACTTCTTGTATACTGGTACTTGCGGAAACGTAGCTGTCTAAAGCGGCAAAATTGATGAATAGAATGCACAACAGAACAAGCGGTACGATGATAACGGCGGCTAAGATTTTCCAAAGCCCCTTGTCCTCACGCCGAACGGGAGCGGCAAAATCATTTTTCTGTTCCGGGAGAGCTGTACCGCATTGGGGGCAAACAGACCAGTCCGGCTCGACCGGCGCGGTGCAATTTGGGCAGGAGGGCCGTAGCCTTGTACCGCACTTGGGGCAAGATACATACTGCTCGGAAACAGTCGCATGGCATTGGGGGCATTCCATATTTGAGTAGTTGCCTCGCACCAGCAAATAGATGATAAACCCAATCAAAGAGGGTGCGACTACTGCGATGATTGTCCAAAGGGCGGCGTTCATTTTCCGTTGTTTTGCATCCCGATAGACATAGATACCAATCAGCGTCGGAATCAGCAACACGAACGCCAGAACTGGAATCAATACCAGCGTAGCTCTTACGTTACTCATAAATCTTTCCTCCTTTTTGCACATAGATTACAGCGATTGCTCCGCTGCCTGCCGCCGAAAGGATGATGTGGCACAAGCTGACCAACATCACCACAGGGTAAACATCAAACGTCATAATCCCAAATAACAGCAGAGCTACCTGAAACAAAACAACCGATACGGCAAAGATAAGCGTTAGACGATGTGTTTCGCGTTTCTTTGCTTTTTCCCTCAAAATTCTTTCGTTCAGAATCGGTGGGGCAGCCACTTCAAAATCATATATTTGTTTCATCAGTTAGCATCTCCTTCAAGATTTTTCTTGCTTTATTCAGCCTCGATTTTACAGTCCCTTGCGGGATATTCAAAACTGCGGCAGTTGAAGCAATGTCCATATCACGGAAATAGAAAAGGATGACCGTCAATCGTAGTTTTTCCGGCAAGTTGTCTATGGCAGTGTGAAGATCTCCGTAATCAGTTTGCTCTGGCGCAGGTGCTTCGCTCAAAATGGAATCATGTTCATCGGTCGTTCGGAATAACATTACCGGGCTTCTGGCTATCCGCCGGAGTTTGTTCCGATAGATGTTAACACAAATCCGTGTAAGCCACGGTTCAAACGGATGACAGGAATCATACTGGTCTATGCTTCGCAGCACTCGCATCCATGTGTCCTGATATAAATCGTCCGCCTCAAAAGGATTTGCGCAGAGCTTCAAACAAAGCCCATACAGCCGCTTCCCATATCGGCGGATATATTGGTCGATCATGCTCTGCACCTCCTCCCATTAACACATACAATTTTAACATGTGCAAGGTTCATTCTGTGAGTGATTTTATCATTCGGGGGTTACTTCTTTGGAATTACCGTTTTCATATATTCTACCAGCAGAACAAAAGCCATTCAATCTGTTGTATAGCCTTTAACTGCAACTTTTCCATGAACGCCGTGTTTTCTCGCCGCTTCGCTTGCCGCCCTGCGGCGTTCTTCACTATACGGCGCGGTCAGCCGAAAGGAGAAACG
>OMCL01000183.1_pt1 | contig 12606 bp, 9 predicted proteins | sample 1645071 | NCBI WGS metagenome assembly OMCL01 (sample SAMEA103958162, study PRJEB25191) | human gut metagenome
ATTGCGCTGCAAATTCATGCCCGGACCAAGCCAGACGGACACGCCGATCTCCAGCATCTCCTCACCAATCGCTTTTCCCAACCGCTCCAACAGCGAAACATTCCATGTCTGCGCACGAAGGGTAGAACAAGGAAATGCCGTCATGAAATGATAACGGGTATCGCCCTTTCCGGGCTTGGTTTTTACAAACCGGGCAAAATGTCTGAGCCATCCCCATGTCCAGTCTGACGGCAGCCCTTCGGGATACCGTTGTGTGCCGTCCGACATCAGGGTGATGGATTGCAGTACATTCAGTCCCGCAGGTCCGTCACTGAGGACGATATTCGGAATGCCTTTTTTGATCAGTTTGGTGCAGGTATAACCCGCCGCACCGTGAACATTGTTATAGGCTCTCTGCGGGTATCCGCCGCCGGAGCAAAGGCTGATAAGTGCGTTATCTGTCAGTGAGGAAAGAAGAGCCTTATATTTGAGCGGTTCGCCGCTTTCATAGTCATGTGCGATAGTTGCAATGCTGTCGGCGTTTACCGCCATCCGTGGCAATCCAATTGGAACAGAAAGATAATTTGTATTGCGATAATCGGAAAAATTCGATTTCCTCGGGAGAATATGTCTGACCTGTTCGGTAACCGCCGCACGGTCAAGGGTGAGCGCACAGACGGGGGTATTTCCCAAAAGGACGCCGTATTCTCCAGCCTCCAATAGAAAGCAGGCGTTTTCCTCGTCAAAGGCGGCGCTGTCACAAAGATCAAAGGTCAGCGTTATGTACACCGAAGAACCGACATCCAGCAATTCCGTTTTTGTGTAAGCGACAAGGCTCCTTTTCTCATGGTCAAGCCGTCCTTTCGGCATTGCCAGATACAGTGAAACCACCTCTTTGCCCGGATACGCCCCCACATTGCGGACGCTTACCGTGACAGTTACCTCTGTGCCGTTTACCGTCAATGCTTCAAAAACCGTTTCAAATCTGGTATAACTCAAACCATAGCCAAAGGGATAGCGCGGTGTGATACTGTTCGCATCGAACCAACGGTAGCCGATGTAGATGCCCTCTTTGTAGTCTGCATGATCGGTAACGCCGCTGACAACGGAATATTCCATTGCACCGGGGTAATCTCTGTAATCCTTTGCCCAGGTAGCCGTCAGCTTGCCGGAAGGATTGACTTTGCCGCAGAGAATGTCGGCAAGGGCGTTGCCGCCTTCCTCACCAGCCTGTGACAAAAGCACGACCGCTGCTATTTTCACTTTGTTCAAAACGGAAAGGTCAAGCGGACTGCCGCAGTTCAGAATCAATATCACATTTTTATAATGTTCAGACAGGGTGCGGATGCTTTCGGTTTCAATATCGGAAAGCAGATAATCACCCTTGTCAGGCTTTCGGTCTCCGCCCTCGCCGGCTTGCCGGGTCACAACATACACGGCGGTGTCCGTTTCTTCGGTCAGTTCCTCCGAATGAATCTCCACAGCCGTCGGAAACGGCATTGGATTTTCATGAATGACATCAAACATCTGCATGGTGCGGATGGGACTGTAGCCCTTGATTTTTTCCTCGACAGCTTTATGCCACGCCGCTTTATCCGCTTCGTATTTTTCATCAAAGCGATCCAGCACAGCGGATGGACGATCTCAAACCCTGCGTTTTGCAGTCCCTGCTCAATATTGACGCTGTACCGTTCGTGTACATCGCCGCTGCCCATACCGCCCTTGGCTGTCATCCTTGCTCCCGTACCGTAGAGAGCGATCTTCTGCGGTTTCAGCGGCAGTACGCCGTTGTTTTCCAGAAGCACGATTCCTTCCGCTGCCACCTCGTAGGCAAGGCGGCGGTTTCTGATTTCCCGCTCGGAGGGCTTGCGGTCTTTTGTTCCGTAAATTTTATATTTTTTCATTCCACCGTTACCTCCTTTGAAAGAGCACCGCTCTGGAATATCGCTTTTCCTTTCCCCTTGAAAACGGCAAGTACCCGTCCACGGTAGCTTGAAAAGGTATCGCCGTCGTATCGCTCATCGGTTTTTGCCAATGCCGAACCGAAGCCCAGCAAGCTGACGCCTTCCGCTTTTACGGACACCGGCCGCTCAATATATGGGAGCAGCGTGCCGTTTTCGTCGGTAAATTCCGCTGTCAGGAAGGTCAGTTCCCCATATGTTTCCGACCTTACGGTCAGCCGGATTTCTTTTCCGCCTGTGGCAAGGAAGGAACGGGAAACCTCCCGTCCGGCTTTATCCAGCGTCACGGCGGTCAGCGTACCGGGAAGATATGCGGTCTTGAACACGGCACGGCAGTTTTTAACTTTCTTTGTACCAACGCTTTTTCCGTTCAGCTCCAAACGCACAGTGTCGGCATCAGCATAAACCTCAACGGTCGCCGTTTTTCCCTCATAACCGTGCCATGTCCAACTGTCAATGCCGTTGGTAAACTGCCATGCGCCCGTTGACGGCGTTTCGTCTGCGTGATTGAGAGGAGAAACGGCGATAAAGGGTTTCTTCCGCAGTCCCCAAACCGTCTGCATAAACGCCATGGATGCCAACGGTTTACCCGTGATATCGATCATCCCCTGCCCGGCGAGTAAAGGCAAGCCTTTGTAGGAATGATATGTCCAATCCCCGATGCAGGCTTCTCCCAAATAGTCCCACGCCGACCAGACGAAATCCCCGATGAGCTGGGGGTATTTTTTGACCCGTGTCCAATTATGCGGCAAATCTTTTGCCATGGTTTCCGTGCCAACCATCATGCGGTCTGGATATTTTTTTGCGTCAATCTCATAGCGTGAGGAAGCGTAGTTCAGTCCCACAACATCTACGGACGGGGCAATTTTTGCCGTTATTTTTTCTGCCAGGCGGTTTTTACTCATGAAAAACATCAGCCCGCCGAGCTTTCCTGCCATAGCGTTAAAAAATGCTGAACCGCTTTTTTTCTCTTTGTAGCCCTTGCCATCGAGCGGTTCTGTTTTATATTTGCCCTTGTCTTTGTAAACGCCGAAGCCCAGCTTCGTATAAACATCCAGTAATACATTCACGCCGCAGGTGACCGGGCGGGTATCGTCAAGGTCATGCAGGTAGTCTCTCATTTTTGCAGCGAGGGCAATTCCTTTTTCCTGTGCGGTTTCTGTCACTTCATTACCGATGGAATAGAAAATCACACAAGGGTGGTTTCTGTCCTTTTCCACCATCGAGCGGAGGTCATCTTGGTAGTGCGCCATGAACTGACGGGAATAGTCGTGATAGTCCTTTGGGATATACCAACCGTCAAAGCATTCGTCCATAACATAAACGCCCAACTCGTCACAGGCATTCAGCAGCGCACGGCTTGCCGGATTGTGGGCGATTCGCAGGGCGTTGAAGCCCTGTTCTTTCAGAATTTTCACCCGTCGGTATTCTGCGCCCGGATAGCAGCAGGCCCCCAGCACGCCGTTGTCGTGGTGGATACAGCCGCCCCGTAATAGGGTGCGCTTGCCGTTAATAAGCAGTCCCGATTGGGCGTTCCATTCGATTTTGCGGATGCCAAAGCGAATCTCGTGACCGTTTGCCCGGCAGGTATAGAGGTATGGCGTTTCCTCACTCCACAGCTTGGCGTCGGGAATGGCATAGTCTCCCGCATCGCCGGAGGCGATGAGTCTTTCGCCGTCATAAAGCTCCACAGCGTCAGTTCCCGTAATCTCCACAACGGCAGGATCATAGGATTTTGTCACAATGATCGGTTCCGGTTGTTCGCCCACGCACAGCCAGACATCCCGATAAAGTCCTGCGCCGGAATACCAGCGGCAGTTCGGCATGAGCGTATTATCCACGGTGACCTTGATCTCGTTTTGTCCCTCACGGACATAGGTGGCAATGTCTACGGAAAATTCCGTGTAGCCGTAGGCGTGCTCACCTGCCAAAGCGCCGTTTACATAGACCTTTGCATTCCGATAAACACCCTCAAAGAAAAGGGAGAGCGGTTTTTCACAATCTCTGCTTGTCAATATGAAAACTGTTTTGTATATATAGAATCCGCCCGGAAAATAGCCGCTGTTCACGCCGGACGGAACATCTGCGCTGCGGCGTTCTGTCAGCATAGCGTCGTGGGGAAGCTCCACCATCTTACTGATACCGTCTTTTTCAAATTGCCACTGCCGAAGGCTCCGTTTCATCGCTGCACCCCCACTTTTCCGAATTTATAACAGTATTTTATCATATCCGCCTTGACAAATCTTATAAAATCAGCCAAAATAATATAAATTAGACTTTTAGGAGGCGGAAAGTGATGAATGCAGAACAGCTCAAACAGTTTTGCGCCTTTTTTCATGCGGCGAACTTCGTGCCGATATTTCTTTACAAAGAGGAAGACGCCGCAGACTTTTCCTGTACCGCTATCCCTGACTTTGCGCCGACTCACTATGTGCGCAAAAATCTTGCCGGAGAACCGAACCCTACCTGCTTTTTCTCATCTGAAACCGGAATGTGGGGACGCATTTATGTACCTGACGCCGACTGCTCGGTGATTTACGGCCCTGCATTTTCCGGGGAGATCACCTCCGAAATGCTCCATGGATTTTTGAATTGGCACGGATTTCCCGTGGACCGCAAGGACGAAATAGGAGAGTATCTGCGCAGTATCCCAAAATACTCCTATTACCGCTTTCTCAATATGCTGGCTTTCCTGCACTATACGCTGAACGGCGAGGCAATCGACATCATAGACCATTTTGACCGTGAGCGCGGACCGTATGATGAGCGTATTTCCGCAGCGCAGACAGAGGAAGCTGTGACTGTGATGGAAGAAGCAGGACAGCATGGAACCTACGAGGTGGAGCAGCGTATCATCGACCTTGTGCGCTCCGGTGATGTAGAAAAACTAAAAGCATACCTGAACGGTATACTCAAAACAGAAAAGCTCCGGGAAGGCAAGCTGGCGGAAAGCCCCATCCGGCAGGCGAAAAATATTTTCATCGGCGCGGCTACCCTGTTTGGAAAATCCGGTGCAATTCGCGGCGGGCTTGATGTGGAGGAAACTTATCAGCTCATCGACATCTATATTCAGGAATGTGAAAGGCTTTCCCGTGTGGAAGACATCACGGTTCTGCAATATAACATGCTTATTGACTTTACATCTCGCGTGGCGGAAAACAAAATCCCAGAGGGCATTTCCGAGGACATTTACGCCGCCATTCAGTTTATCGGCAATCACACCAACGAATGGATCGGCATTAACGAGGTAGCTGCCCATATCGGCAAGAGCCGGGCGTATCTGACCGACAAGTTCAAGCGGGAAACCGGCAAAACGGTCAATGACTATATCCTCAACAAAAAGCTGTCCGAATCCAGGCACTTACTGAAACATACGAACAAAACGATAGCGGAGATTGCCTGTTTTCTCTGCTTTTCCAGCCAGAATTATTTTCAGACCCTTTTCAAGCACAAATACGGCGAAACGCCATCGGCCTATCGCAAACGCCTTGCAAAAAGCTGACAGGCTGTCCTGCCCGGCAAAAGGTAAACTGAATGTAAACAAAACGCCGTCTTTTCTTTACGAGGCAGATACACCGAGCGTATATTGAAGACTGCGAATTGGAGAGCAAATTATGCTAGGGTGTATCTGAAAACAGCGCTTAGATGTGCAAAATGCCGAAAGCGACGCAGATCGCGGCGACCATAACAAAAGCGAGGAAGGAGTCGTCGCGCTTGTCATAGCGTGTCTCAGCACGGCGAAATTCCTTGAGGCGATTAAAGAAACGCTCTATTACATTCCGCCTCTTATACGTCTCTTTATCAAACAGCCACGGCTGCTTTGTGTTTACTTTCGGCGGGATCGTATAGCGGGCGGACTGTTCATGCAGATAGGTTCGGATTTCTTTTGTGCCATAGGCTTTATCGGCAAGAATATCGCAGTCCTTCAGGTCTGGAAGCAGCTTCAGCAGAGGAACCGCCTCCGTGCAATCGTCAACATTCCCGGCAGACAGCAAAAAAGCCACAGGCCGCAGGTCTTTTCCGACAATGGCATGAATTTTCGTGTTCAGGCCTTCGCGCGTTTTGCCGATGCTGCTTGATGTCTGACTTTTGCTCGCTTTCTTATTCCACGACCTGCCTGCACGGATGCTTTGATCGGCGTTGAATCCATGCTCAGCTCCGCGCCAGTGCCCGGGGCCGTGCAGAGCTCAAAGATCTTTTTCAAGGTTCCATCGTCCCGCCAGCGGCAGAAGCAGCTGTACACAGTCTGATGCGGACCGAATCTCGCCGGAAGATCGCTCCAGCGCGCACCACTGCGGGCAAGCCATAGGATGCCATTAAGATGAGCGCGAATATCCTTCTGCGGGCGACCGGTATGCGAGATCGGGATAAGTGGCCGGATCAGTTCCCATTCCTTATCGGTAAGTTCATAACGACGGGCTTTCATGCTTGTCACTTCTTTCTGCCCTTGTCTTACCACTTATTTGTGTCTTTTTCTTGTTCGTTTCGCTATTTTTGACTTTTCAGATACACACTAAGTAATGTCTACTGAACAGTAGCCCATTTTTCTTTCGGCAAGAGAATAGCCAGCAGATATGTAAGCAAACGCAAAATGGCGCACTGAATCTTGCGGAGATTCAGTACCAGAACGGACATGGCAATCACATGGGCCGCAGTCTCCCGCAGCTTTGCGGTGACCAGCCCCATGCCACATTTTCGTTTCGCCAGACTGAATCTGCGCTCCACTTCCACGCGCTCGCACTCATCCCGATAGTCCTGAGCCTTGTCTCTGGTTTCACCCTTTTTAGGCCGTCCCAGAGCCGGGTCGGAAAGTCGGATCCCACGCGCCTTGCAATAGCTGAGGTTCTCCCGGTTTCGGTAAATTTTGTCCGCCAAGATCCGGCTGGGGTAATGCCCCTCTCGCGCTCGGAACCGCTCTGCCATTTCCTGCAGATTTCCCGCCTCATTGTAGGCGTCAAAAGAACAGCACTCCAGCCGCGTCCATCCGTCAACGACACTGATGTCCAGCTTCGCGCCAAACTCCACCGGCTTTCCCACTTTTCCCCGCACAATGGGCCGAACGAAGGGCTGGCTCACGCTGACGATCCGGTCAGGCACACTGTGGGTACGGTTGTCGTACATGTACTTCTGCTGCTCATAGACGGCGCGGATCGTGCCCAAACGCTCCGCCTGGCGAGGGGGCAGATTTTTTCCGAGGGACAGTTTGCCATCGATGGCATTCAGGTCACGCCGGAGGTAAGCCAGCTGCTTCCCAATGGCTTTGCGGGTCATTTTTGCGGTGTGTTTACGGCATCTCACATATTTCAGGTAATCTTTCCGGGCGCGTTTTCGGTAGGTTCGAGGCTTCTTTCCGTCCGCAGGATCGTGAAGAACGTCCAAAAGCGTTTCGGCGTTTTCCCTGGCCTCGTTGAGCAGGGAAACATCCTGAGGATATCGGATATTGGACGGCGCACAGGTGGCGTCCACGATCATAGTGCCGCTGTTTCCGCCAGTTCCCGGCTGGCCGTCAGAATCATCGTCATCCTTGGATTTGACTTCTTTGACCTGACGCTCCTTTGCGTCCCGCACGATCATCTCATTGATCTCACCCAGCACTTCCGGCGTCAGGCGCTTGCGGAAATACACCATCAAAGACGGGTCAAAGGGCAGCTTTTCATCGTCATAGCCGGGGTACCCGCAAAAGTACTGCAGGTACGGGTTCTCCTGGATCTGAAGTGCAGTCTCCTCGTCGGAATAGCCATACTCCGCTTGGATGATGCAGGCGCCAAGAGCCAAGCGCAGCGGCTTGGCCACATTGCCCTTGCGGTTGGTAAACAGAGCAGCGTACCGCTTCTCGATCTCCGGCCAGGGGATCATTTGGGCTTTCTTTACCCAACGGTTGCTTTCTTTCAGATTCATGCCGACTGGCTGTTTGAAATCCGCCAGGCTGATCTGTCCATTGCTGTAACGATACATCGCTGCCCTCCAAGTGCAAGGGTTTTCCCGATTTTTGTGGTTTCTCTTGCACCTATTATACCACAAATAGGCCTCTATGTCTTGTGGCGCAAGGTTTTCTCTATTATTCAGTAGACATTATGTAGAACTTATCGAGGCATTGAACCGAATTACTGAGGCTGTCAGTACACATTCCGTTCTGCGAGATTTTTTCTCGACATTCCTTGCAACAGTCGGCAGCATTGCTGCGGTACTTGCTGTTGAGGCAATCAAGGAACGCTTTTTTGCGCCACGCAGGGAGTTTAAACAGCTGCGTAAAAGAGTGAATATCCTGCTCGGCTCATACTCGCGTTTTTTTACAAACCAGATCGATTGCAAGGAGAGAGATAATCCCATGGTGGCGAGGTATAGCAGCGCAGCAGAATCTTTACGTGAAATGGCAATGGAACTTAGCACATTTACGGTAGACGCAAGAGAAAAACAATTTGGAAGCATCCGAACTGCTGATAGGGCTATCCAACAGTTTTTTTACGCCATATGGCTGCCCGGACGATAATACAAATCAAGAAAACAGAGAGGCGAGTGCAGCAATAAAAGAGTTGTTGGGGATTGACCCGAAGAAAGGACTCTGTTATACTTAATCTATCCAAAAGAATTGTGACATACCACATAAGAAAAAATGCAACTTTGAAGCGGCGTAAACAGAGAAAACTGCTGATTTTCAATGGAATTTTCGATGATTCCTTGCGCATAAAGCGCCCCATGACGACGACATCCAGAACGGTTTTACCAACCTCTGTTGGTACACGGATGACGGTTATAGTGGTGCGAACTTCCAAAGACCCGGATTTCAAGCCATGCTTGCAGACATTGAAGCCGGGAAAGTCGGCACAGTCATCGTCAAGGATTATTGTGCGATAATATCGTGCAAGGTAAGTTCTACCAAATCCTGCTGAGGAGCAGATTATAGCAGCACTAAAAACATGCAGCAAAGCCCATCCCCTAACCGGTTTGCCGGTGCGGGGATGGGCTTCTTCTTCGATCACTCTGCATTCAACGCCTTGGCAAGCTCCTGTGCGATGCGCTGCCGTTCTTCCTCGCTTTCTGCGCGTGCATACGGTTCCAGCGCGGCGTCCCGCTTTTGCTCCGCGTCGCGCGTCCATGCCTCAAACTCGGCCTTGGTCATATCCTTCCGCATCGTGCGCGCGTAGTATTTCTTGTATGCCCGCTGCTGCACCTGCCAGACTTCATTGTTCGCAACTTTGTCCTTAAAGCTGCTGGCCGCGCCGATCTCCCGGCAGGTTTTACCTGGGTCTTCCGGCGCAGGACCGGCGCAATAGGCAAAGGTCGCGCCCGGCGCCTGCAAAAACCAGCGACCACAGTTGGCGCAGCGCTTCGGCACAAATCCCTTTTGCAGTCCCTTCATAAACTCCACATAGACAAAATCCAGCAGCCGGTCAAAGTACATTTTTTCGACCACCTCCGCCTCGCACCCAGTGCCACGGATGCAGAACTGCGCGTTTACCTTCGGCGCGTCCACCTCCGGACTTGCGCCAAGGCTGACGCCGCTGACGAACGGCTCCAAGCCTTTTTTCTCAATCTGCTGGGCCAGAGAAGTTTTTCTCTGGCCCTTTTTCTTTTCAAACGGCTTGCCCGCAAAAATGCCGTCCAGGAACCACGCATAGCGCTCCTGAATCAATCGGATGGCGTCCAGCTGCTCCTGCATGAACCTCGGCAACGTATCGTCCTGCATCACATATTCGCAGAACGCTTCCTGCGCTTCTCCCACAAATAATTCGCTCACATCCATGCTTGCAAACAGCTGAACATCATCCCAATACAGGCGATAAAGCGGTAAAGATGCAAATCCATTTGTCACAGCCTGAAACGCCCGCGCTGCCTGCTCTGCATCCTTTTCTGCAACGGTCTTCCGATATTGATCCAATAATTCTTGAAACGGCGCAGCGTCAAGATTCAGAATTTCCGTCAGCACAGCGCCGTAGGGCTGCATCGTCGGATGGGATTCGACCCAATAGCCGGAAGCGCCGAACTCCACCTTCGTATTGGTGCGCGGCCGATGAAAATCCAATAAATCTTTCCCCAAAACGCCCATGTGCGTGCGCCTCCTTTGTAGAGAATGTATTTTTGCTTGTGTAGTGTATGTGCTTAAATGATACATTGCCTATTGTGAAATGTCAATGGTTGTGCTATCATCTGATTGCAGATTTGTAGATAATGTATCTATAATAAATAAAATCGAAAGGAAGTGAAAAAATGACCAAACTGGAAACCATCACAGCGGAAGATCTGCAAAACAGAACATATGAACCGACGCATTTTCTGGTAGATGAGCTTATCCCAGAGGGCTTGCACATCCTCGCGGGCGCACCGAAGATCGGCAAGTCTTGGCTGGCTTTGTGGCTCTGCTTATGCGTTGCACAGGGGCAGCCGCTGTGGAATTTTGCAGTAACGCAGGGTGAAGTGCTGTATCTCAGTCTTGAAGATTCGTTCCAGCGTATCCAGACGCGGCTCTTTGATCTGACGGAAGATGCGCCGCCGACGCTACATTTTACAATCATGGCTGATACATTAAAACACGGTCTGGAGCAGCAGATCGAGCAGTTTTTGAACGAACACCCCAGTACAAAACTGGTTGTCATTGATACTTTGCAGCGCGTCCGCAGCGTAGGCGGTGACAGCAATCTGTACGCAAATGACTATCAGGACATCGGGCTTTTGAAACAGCTTACGGACAAGCGGCACATCGCGATTCTCTTGATTCACCATCTGCGCAAGCTCCACGACGACGATCCGATGAATATGATCTCCGGCTCGACGGGCTTAAGCGGCGCGGCAGATTCGACCTTTGTTCTCCAGAAAAATTCGCGTCTTGCCAACATTGCCTCGCTGCACTGCACCGGGCGGGACATCGCAGATCGCACGTTAAAACTGGAATTCGGAGAGGAAGATCACGTCTGGAAACTGCTTGAGGACAGCAAAACTTGCAGCGGCGCTTCTAAGATTTCGGCACTTCAAATCGAAAATCTTCTCTCTGAACTTCTACAAAAAGAGACCGAAATCAGCGCCCCTGCGAAAGTGCTGTTGGAAAAGATCGACCCTGCCGGAATCGAGGGTTGGACACCGAACAGCTTTTCGCATCAAATCCGAAAAAGCGTTGACGCTCTAAGGAAAAACGGCATTTTCGTATCTTTCCGAAAGAGTAACGGAGAGCGGCTGATCTGCCTGAAAAGGGTCGATGGTGCCGATCTTCCCACCGTGGGAAACATCGACCCTATCGACCCTGTTGGCAGGCCGAGCGCCTGCGCCGCGCCGTGAGGCGCGTGTCGCCGCTGTGTGCGGCTTTGCGCCCCAGCTGCGGGTGTGTGCGCGGCGCAGCCGAAAAAGCCCACGTTGCACCGATGTGCGGGCAACGCAAGAAAACACAGGCGCAATACGCCAGTCCAACGCAGAGAAGCCCCGCCGCGGCGGGAAAAATCCTCCCGTTCGGGAGGAGCCAGCATCGCATTTGGCTAGTCGCCGGTCCACCGGCTCCCTGCCAAATGCCTCAAATCGGGCAGAAGCCCATACCCACTTCAATGAAAACGGAGGAAACATGAAAAAAGACAAGCAATTCAGCATTCGGATCTCGGAACAGGATTTAGAGACAATCCGCCGAAAAGCAGCGCAGGCGCACATGAGCCAGAGCGACTATGTGACCGCGTGTTGTCTCGGAAAACGCATCGTGATTCTTGACGGACTCAGGGAAGTCCTGCGGCAGCAAAAAGCCATCGGCAATAACCTCAACCAGCTGGCTGTGCTGGCGAACATGGGCAAGGTACAGTTCGCCAATCTGGACACAGCAGCACAGGAGTTCGCCAGGATCAACACTGCCCTGCGGGAGTTGCAGGAGGGAGGTGTGGCAAAATCGCAATCGTCCATTTCGTGAACTATAAAAAGGGTACGCAGACGCGCGGCTGCATGAAAAGTGTCATGCGCTATGTTTCCCAACTCGGCAAGACACTTTGGGACGGTCAGCAGCTCGTCAGCGGGATCGGATGCCAACCGGAAACGGCGTTCGACGAATTCCTGAGTACGAAGCTGCTGCACCACAAAGACGGCGGTGTCCAGTTCTACCACATGGTGCAGAGCTTTCCGAAAGGCGCGGACGTTGACCCGCGCGCAGTCCACGAAGCAGCACGGCAGCTTGCCGGATATTTCGAGGGCTGCGAAATCCTCGTCTGTACTCACACCGACCGCGAACACATCCACTCGCACTGCATCATCAACAGCGTCAATTTTGAAACCGGCAAAAAGATTCACATGGCAGACGAGCAGATTCAGGAGCTGCGCATCCGCAATGACCAGATCTGCGAAGAACTGGGGCTGCCGAAATTTCAGAGGGATGGCCAGCGGCAGTCGCGCGGGATGTCCAATGCGGAATACTACACGGCATCCAAAGGTGAGAGCTGGAAGTTCGAGTTGATGCGTGTGATCGACGAGTGTATGCGCTACGCTGGAAGCCGCGAAGAATTTCTGGCGCTGCTCCGCTCTGAGGGTTACGATGCCACTTGGACGGACAGCCGCAAGAACATCACCTACACCACACCGGAGGGGCGCAAATGCCGGGACAGCAAATTACATATAGAAAAATACTTGAAAGAAAATATGGAGGCGGAGTTTGGATACAGAACGGAGAATGACAACACAAGAAATGTTGACGCAGCACAAAAAG
>OMCL01000191.1_pt1 | contig 12244 bp, 9 predicted proteins | sample 1645071 | NCBI WGS metagenome assembly OMCL01 (sample SAMEA103958162, study PRJEB25191) | human gut metagenome
AATAGTGTAAATTATGATTCTACTTTAGGTTGTATAAATATAAAGTCTTATTAATATAAATAACAATATTATGTATAATGTATATTTCGTTAAAACAAACATTAAAGTAAAAGCTAATACTTTTCTTAATGTTAATATTCTAGCAGAAGATTTATCTGATGCTACAAGTAGTGCTTCATATCTTAAATATAATGGAGAAGAACTAAAGAGACATATAGTTAGTGTAGAACTTATTGTTTCAAATGTAGTACGTGATGCATGGAGTGTTAAAGATTTAAATCCTGATTATACAGGAGAAAGTAAAGATAATCAAGAGTCTCTTCCTCCTACTGATAATATTTAATTTAATGTTTAACAATTTAATAACGCTGAGTTATGAGTAAATTTAATCGTGGTGGTCTTCCTTGGGCTATAGGTAAAGACGTTTCAGGTTGTGCAACTGCACAAGAAGTAATGAAAGTAGCAGGTCTTGATTGGTCTGTTCAAAAGTGTGAACTTGTAGGTAAAATGCCTTTTAGAATAGGAAGTAATAATGATTTAGGTGAAGATGCTTTTGTACATGATGGTAATATTTATCGTGAGTGTGCTAATGCTTATGCTACCTATCGTACAGATTGTAATTATCCTTTAGGTATAGTTAAAGATAAGTATGAAGTTGTTCAAAATATGGATGCTTTCAACTTCTTTAATAATGCTATTGGTGAAGGTAAAGCAATTTGGGATAAAGCTGCTTGTCTTAATATGGGAGAGAAAGTATATGTTAGTGCTAAACTTCCAATACAAACTTCTGTAAGTAAAGACGATGTTATAGATAACTATCTTGTGTTTAGTAATGGACATGATGGTGGTTCATCTGTAGATATTATGATTACTCCTGTTCGTGTTATTTGTACTAATATGCTTAATGGAGCATTGGATAAAGCTTCTTGTCATATCAGACTTAGACATACTAAGTCTATAAAAGAGAAACTTGAACTTGGTGCTCAAGTACTTAAAGTTGCTTGTTCTCATGCTTTAGATGCTCAAGAACTTTATCGTCATCTTACTACTATTAAGATGAGTGATGAAGAAGTTTATAAGTATCTTTGTGAATTACAACTTACTCCTGCTGAGATTGAACGAATTAATCAGTACGACCCTAATAAAGGTTATGCTAGACTTGTTGCTCGTGATTATAGACTTCTTGAAGCAGTTGAAATATCTTCTCGTAAAGCTAATCAACTTTATAATATGATGGATTACTATAATGATGGTATCGGTCAGAAAGATATTTGTGGTACTGCTTGGGGTGCTTATAATGCTGTAACTGGTTTCTATTGTAACGTTGCTAATCTTGAAGGTGAGAAACGTATGAATAGTCTTGTTTGGGGTAGTGCTAATAATAATATGAATAAAGCACTTAATGCTGTTGTAGCTTATGCAAGTTAATTTTAATGGAAAAGAAAATCAATTTAAAGTACCTCATTACAAAGTTGGTGATGAGGTACTAGCTTTCAGTTATATTAGTGGTAAATTCTTTGTTGGTAATATTAGTGCAGTTAATAGCTATGCTGATACTAATCAAAGTATTGTAAATTACACTATTATGATTGATGAAAATAAAGGTGTTCCTAATGTTCCTGAAGCTTTAGTATTTGATAATAAAGATGATGCTAGAGAATGGGTAAAAGCATTAGATATGGAGCTATATAACTTTTGATACACTTCTTTACGGGGAGGATAGAGCAACTACTAGTGCTAGAATACTAGAAGCAACTAAAGCCGCCCCGTAGAAGATGTTAGTGGTTAAACTATCGTTAAACTACTTATTATTAGTAGTAATACTGATGATAATGCTTATCTTTGTAGTGATAATCATAGCAACTAACATTAATATGCTGTATTATATATTATATAGGTACGTTATAACATATTGAGTGTTAGTTTATTAAACATTATTTAACGCTAAAAAATGTAGGTTGTTGTGATAGCAACCTACTTTTTTTATATATTTGCACAAGCGTTGATGATGTATATAATACTTATGGTACTATGATTACTTTTATAAATTATAAAACAATTATGGCTAAAGCAAAAGGTAAAGCTAGAACTAAAATAGATGGTAAACTACAAGATGTAGAAACTATTTATGATGTGTTTAAAGGAGCAGGAACATATTTTGCTCCTGAAATAGCCGTACATTGTTCTAAAACTGCAACTCAAGTAGCTTATTATATCTATAAGAAACTTAGTCAAAATCAAACTAGTTTTAGAATAGTTACAAAAGAAGTAATTAACTCCGGTTTAGTTAATGCTAAAACTCCAGATAGAGTTAGAGATGCAATTAAAGAATTAATTAAAGCTGGTGTTATGATTGCTTGGAAAGATATAGAAGGTATTGATGAATATAATTTTGATATTGATTCTAAATATTATCTATTAAATCCTCTTGTTATTAGACGATGTAGTACTAATGCTTTTAAACGTAATTGTGAAACTACTAAAGATAGATTCAATAATAGTAAACAATTATGGATAAATGAATATGATGCTATAGTTTATAATTTTGATACTAATGTATTACAAATAACATATAATTAAATTATGAGTCAATTAAGTAATCGTATTGCAGATGCATTTATTAATTATGCAAATGCTTTTAAAGAAACTCCTGACAACAGAGAGTTAGCTGAAAAAGAACTTAAAGAAGCTCTTCGTACAGCTATTGATTTTGTTCCAGTTAAAATTTGGCTTGACTCTAAAGTTAAAGCACAAATTCCAGAGTATGCTCATTATATGAGTGAAGGTGATAAAGACGGTCACGCTTATGGACATGCTACAGATGCTTGTTGTGATGTAATTGCAACTAGTGTTGAAATCACAGAAGATGGTCGTGTTAAGTGTGGAACTGGTATTCATGTTGCTACTGAATATCGTGATTCACTTACTTTACGTCCTAATTCACGTATTACTAAAATGGGTTATGTAATACCTAATTCTCCTTGTACTGGTGATGAAAGTTATCGTGGAGAATTTTTTGTTATATTCCGTTCCATTATAACTAATGCAAAACCTATTGAAGTTGGTGATGTTATTGGACAACTTGAGATTCCTCATCATAGACAAATTTGTTTTGAACCAGTTGAGAACCTCGAAGACCTTGGCATAACTGATAGAGGTAACGGTGCTTTTGGTTCTACAGCAAAGAAATAATTAATAATTTAAATAGTAAACAATATGAAAAAGTGGGTATCAGAAATGATTAAGCAGCACGCACATACTGCTATCGAAGTTAATAATGTAGCTAAGTTTATTGAAAATGCTAAGAATAGTGATAAAGTTGGTAAAGTAACTTTTGCTAATCTTGCTTTGCTTCTCAGAGATTTGAAGAATACCGCAAAGACTTATGAGACTATTCTTAATAATGAAGGAGTTCATTTTGCTCCTGATGGTTCTTATTATGAAAAAGTAGCTGAGATAAATGAAAAGAAAAATCCTGATAATAACGACTAAGAATTGTCTTGGTTGTTCTATAGTGATAAATAACATTCAAACAGTTATTGCTAAATCATCTAAAGAAATAGCTCTTGAAATTAAAGATTTTACAGAGCTTCCTAAAAGACTTATTCATAAGTATAAAGCTTATGATTATCCTACTACAATATTTCTTAAAGATGATGAAGTAACATTTAAATTTGTTGGAAGTACACATGTAAATTGTATACAGAGGTATATAGATTTGTATCTGAAATAAATATTGAAATTTTTTTCTTCCTATGTTGCTGCTAGTGCTTGTGAAAGTACTAGCAGTTTTTAATTTAAAATTATTATGAATCCAAATTATAATAAACATAAGAATATAGCCATATTTATACTTACTATTGTAGCTGCCGGACTTGTTGCTTGTAGTTACAATAAAGTTTCTAATAATAAACCTGTAAGTATAGATAGTTGTGGAATTAATGATGATTTCTATGAAATTAATGATGTTGATTCTACAAATGATGGATATGACACAGATAGTGTTATTTATCTTGATGCTAATGGTAATATAATTAAAGCTCCTTTTAAATAAGTTGAGCTATATGACAAATCCAATATTTTGAAATCCTCTATACGAGGGTGATTTTTATCTCCTGAATAATTGTTCAGCCGTAACATCAAAGTAGCTTAGAAGTCATTTAAAGTGTAATTTATTTAATAACCATTCTTACTTGTCAGTCTTATTTCAGCTCCAGGCATACGAGTTTAATCTGTGCCAAACTTAGTGGGAAACTCCCACAATTACATAATAAATGATTTCTAAGCAACTTACATATTAATGCCGATTAATCATACTACTTTAATTATTTGACCGCTTACGAAAGAAATTGAAATATTACTTATGTTTTTGATATTTGCATTCCATGTTATAAGAATTCATAATTCGACATCAGAAGCAGCGGCTGCATCATTTTTAATCATTGTTTTATTATGAGTAGCTTGTCCGTGAGGATGAGTTACTCTTTTTTTTTTATTTATTAGTAGCGACACACTATAACACATTAAACGAAAAAGAGCTAGACAGTCATCACGACTATCTAGCTCAGAACCTTTATAAATATCACCTTAAACCACATTTAAACCCTATAAACAATTAATTTAGCAAGTAGTTTAGAACTTATAGCATTTGTTACTCTAGCAGGATTCGAACCTGCTCTGACAGAACCAAAATCTGTAGTGCTTCCATTACACCATAGAGCAATAAAGTTTCGCATACATCTGTAGTAATTTCATGGCAAAAACAGGAAAACCTTTATCTGTTGCAAAGATACTATTAATATTAATATCTCCAACAGATAAAGGTCTTAATTAATTATTATTAGTAGAAGTATCACTATCGATGTCTTCTACGGGGCGGATTTAATCATTTACATTAGTAGGTATTATACCAAGTATATTATCTCCTAATTTATAGTAACTGTTACTCTTATCAAGACCAGCAATATTACTATAAGCTCTATAGATAGGTATCTGTCTAGTTGTAAGAACATAAAGTTTATTCTCTCCAGAATATCTACCACTACTATAATCCCAATTATAATCATCACCAGCTATAAGTCCTTCTGCTATAATATTCATAGCTTTAAGAATATCACTAGGCATAGTCTGAGCTGCAATAGGAGAACTATATAACTTCTTACCTTCAGTTATAACAAATGGAGGAGTATACATCATAATTTGAGTTGCAAGACTATCTGCTTCATAAATAAGAAGATTTCCTAAAGTACTATTTTCGAGTTCTTTATCATCCCAAATAGCATGAGCAGCAAGAGCCATAGCAATAGCAGCTACTGAACCAGCAACATTACCCATAGCTCTAAGTATTGCAGCACGTTGATAACGAGGTAACATATTCCAGTTTGTATTAAAGTTTGTAGCCATATCTACATAACCCATAAACAACTTTTGAAGAGTTTGTAATGCACCAAGTTGAGTACCATTAATTTCTCTATCTGCTTTAATCTTATCTAAAGGCATTGAAAGGAAATCCATAAGAGCTGGACCACAACCTAAAGTAAAAGCTCCACGTTCTTCATTAAAATAACCTTGTCTTCTATAATGTTTAAGAATACCAGGATATATATGTTTATGATATTGCATAGCAAGACTACCCCACCAATGCTTTTCAAGTTGTGCAGCACCAAGTTTATCATATACACCATGTATCTCTTTATTTACACTAATAACTTTACCTTTAAATTCACCTAAGAACTTATAAGCATCAGAAACTTCTTTATTTGCACTAAGTGCATCAAGTTCTGCAAGTTTACTACCTTCTTTAAAAGATAATCTACCATCTTTTAAATCAAGATTATCAATAACTCGACTATACTTTTCAAATTCAGTAGTTGCAGTCTTTTCAAGTTCTTTCTTTGCTTTAACAAATTCTTTTTGCATTTTATTAGGAAGAGTTCTAGCAAATTCAGTAGTAAAATCTTTACGACCAAAAACAAACTCTTTAAGTTTATTAGCATCTTCTTTTATAGTACCAACATAGTTATTAAACTTAGCTTCAAATTCAGTACCTTCAATAATACGCTTTAGAGCTTTCTCATGGCAATCAGCAATATATTCATATCTACTCATAGCACGATACTTGATTTTACCTCTATTTTCAGCATCAACTACAGGTACAAGTCTGTTACTATACATAAGACTAAACATAGCTGCATTCTGCATAAAATGTTCACCTATAGCATTAGGAGAATAAAGAGCATTTCTAAGCTTTTCAAAAGCAGTACCTGCATCAAGATGATTACCATCACTAATACCAGCAAGTTGGTCAAAGTCAATAATATTCATTTCTTTGACTATAGCACTAGCTAATGTAGAAGCTTTATCTTTACCTAGGTCGTTAATGAAACTCCATGAATTGTGCATCCATAAAGCTTTACCAAGAGCATAGTCTTTAGCTCCAATAAATTCTTTAGCTATCCACTCACCTGCTAAACCTGATTCGCCAACAGTAACGTTACCAATACCACCAGTGATATTAAGCATCATAAATTTAGCACTAGTAAAAGATTGAAGAAGACTGCTAACTTTAGTAAAATTAGCATTACTTTCTTTAAATTGATTATAGATAATTCTACGAATCCAATTCTCATATTGACCTTGAAGTCTTTCATCTTTTTGAGTAAGATAACGAGTTTCACCTCTAGCACCTCTTTGATGGTCTTTCTTTAAGTTACTCCAACCTACATTCTTTTGATATACTTCCATTCTATCAAGCATTTCTTTACCATAATAAAGCATATACTTATTATCTTGTATAGCATTAAAATGAGCAGCTTGAGTAATGAAGTTTGAAAGTACAGTACGATAATCTCTATTAAGTAAAGCACGATGAATTTCTTTATTCTTCTTCAATGCTTCTTCCATACGTTTATTATAAGCTGTAAGTGCAGCATTATATTCTTCATCGTCAGCATAAGATACACGCTGTGGCTTAGTCTTTTTAATATTTTCTATATTAACAGAATCTTTATTTCTAAGTTGTTCCATTAACATAGGCATATCAATAGCTTTATCATCAGCATAATCTATATGATAGAAAGGGTCTCTACCATTCTGAAGTTTATCACTATATCCAAGGAACTCTAGGAATTGTTTTCCCCACCATTTTGCATCATGTTCTGCACCTTTACTCATAGAAGGAAGATAACCTCTACCTATAAAACGTTTTGCAGATTCAGTTTGAGCAAGAGCATTAAGAGTCTTTTGAATATGAGACATAAGTTTTTGTTGATATTCATTAAGAACAACATTTGTATCATAAGTACTATCAGAAGTTTTCTTATAGTTATCAACATAACCTACACCTTCTTTATAATTTGGATTTTTATATGCAGCTTTAGGAGCAAGTTCAGTTTGAGCATAACCAGCATTCCATTCGCCATTTGCAACAGAAGGTATAACTTGAGTTTTTCTCCATATTACAGTAGGTTCCATTCTATGAGTATAAGGATTAAATACATGATTTCTATCATACCACTTCTTAAATTCAGCATCACCTTTTGCTCTTTGCTTTTTAAGTTCAGCTTCATAATAAGGAGTATTGACAGTCTCAAGATTATTATGTATAGTACGATAAGCTTCAGTTCTTTCGTCCATTTGTTTACGAAGTCTATCAACATCTTTTTTACGTTTTGTCTTAAGATATTTATCCATATCTACTTTAAGAGTACCATAGAGATAACGATTAGGTATTCTATCCTTAGTTTCGTCATAAACTATATTGCCTGAAGCATCAGTAACAACTTGGTATTTATCATCGAGTTTTGGAATACCCATTTTATTAACTCGTTCCCAAGCTTTATAATACTTAGCTCCTTTAGCTTTAGCTCGTTCTTCTTCTAGATTAAATGCTTCTTTATTGTAATTATCTAAATCTACAAAACGAGTAACAAAATAAGCAATAGACTTACCATTAGTACTATCTTCTGTTTTCTTCATACCAGCAAACAAAGGTTGATAAGCTTGATAAAGTTTATCAAGTTCTTCCTCAGTAAGCTCTGAAGTAGCAACATGTTTAGTAGCAATGTCATAATGTGGAGCAAGTATTTCATTAACTTGTTTCACTATTTGTTGATATTCTTTATTTGGAACACCATTAGCTGCAAGTCTTTTATAAACTTCAGAAGGATAAACAACATCATCTTCAGGACCATTACTAATAAGAATACGGTCATTTTCCATACCATATTTTGTATTATTAAAACGTTTCTGAGCTTCTTCTTGAATAGCAGCTTGTTGTTCTTCAGTAAATATAGTACCATCTAAGCGACCAAATTCATCATAAGGATTTACATTAGTTGCTTTAAGCTTTCTAAGATATACTTTAAGCTTACTGTTATTTTCACCCTTATAACCCATAGTTTTATATGCTTCATGTATAGCTTCTTGAATACTTGGGTCAATAGTCCACTTAGCATTAGTAGCAAGCCAAGCTTTTGCAGCTTTATATTCTTTATTCATTTCAAGCTGAGAAGCAGGAATACTAATTCTACCAGATGGGTCTCTAGATTCAGCAGTTTCAACAATATCAAGCATACGCTTTAGTTGGTCTTCAAAACCTTTGCGAACTCTACTATCATTATATTTATTACGAATATCATTGATAGTTCTTAGATATTTATCAAGAGCTTTACAATCATCAGCGTTATTTATTCTAGCTTTATGGTATCTTTCTTTATCAACAATTTCACCAGTTGAAGGATTCATACCAGGATAACCCATGATAAAACTTTCTTTAGGTTCACCATTATCTAAATCATATTCAGAACGAATATCATTAAGATGATACCAAAGATTCTTTAATTCAGTTTCTTTTTCAGGACTAAGTGTACCATCAGTTCTACTGGCATTAATTTCATCAATCATAGCCTTTGTTTTAACATACTCTTCAAGTATAGGTCTATGATTTCTATAAAGTTCATCTTGAGCATCATAAAGTTCCTTATAATAACTATCAACAAATTTACGATTTACATGGTCTAATAAAAACTTATCAAGTTTATGCTTAGCTTCAACGTAAGCTTCAGGATTATTAATTATATCTGATTTAGCATTACGCTCATCTTGTCTAAGTTTATTTAAATCATTTTCAAAGTTATCATTATAAGGACGAATAAATCTACCATCAGCGTCAATAATATCATCAAATGATAAATTAACACCAGCAGTTTTTGCATCAGCAAATATTTTATCTATCTCCTTATTGAAAATATCTACAGTTCTTCTAGCTTGAAGTTCTTTAGCTCTAATATCAGACATTACATTCTTAGTAAGTACCTGTATAAAAGCATTACCAGAATCTTGTAAATCACCAACCCAAGCATCAAACCAACTAGTAGAATGAAAACCATCAAATACACTAATAAGATTATTTTGAATTTGAGGATTATCACTAAGCTTTGCAAGATAATCATTAGCAAACAACTTTTCAGCTTGTTCAATAATAGAAGTATCTGTAAGTTGTTTAATTGCATTTTGAAGTCTTTCTACATAAGCTATAGTATTATCGCTATCTACAGACTTATCAACTTTAACTGAAATAATATTACCGTATTTACTAATCAAAGCTCTAGCATCAAGAAGAGTCTTTAAATATCTTTTTCTTTCAGCAGGATTATTTCTAATAATATCTATAGTACGAGCATCATTTACAGATAAGAAATGACCATTTTCATCTTCAACAAATTGATTAAGTTGTTGAGTAATGTCATTAACTTTATCTTCAACATAAGTTGTTATGTTATAATAAACATCTTCAGCTTGAGATTGGAACTCATTACGTGTAGCGTTAAAACCTTTAGCTGAAAGATTATTTACTTTTTTACTAGCAGAATAATCACCTTCGTGACTTCTACGATTCATATCATTATAAGCATCAATAGAGAAGTCAAGAACACTAGCACCAAGCTTAGAATTAGTATTTAACTTAGCATTAGGCTTACCTTTTGATTTAACTCTTACATAATAAGTGTTATAAGGTATATCAATACCTAAATCTTTAGCTCTATCTATTTCAGATTTTCTAGGAGCTCTAAATTCAAATATTTCATCAACTTCATTAGTAACTTCTTTACCATCTTCTATAGTAACATAAGTTCCTTTAATGTGTTGAGGATTACCAAATACAGTACCAATAGATTTACTTCTTAAATAGAAACTCTGAATAGTAAATTCTTTACCATTACTTTCAGGATATTTATTAAGTATTTTATTGATAGTAAACTCAGCAGCACTTTTTTGATATTTACTAGGATTATTAATATCAAAAGCATTAGCATTCTTAACTTTAATATACTTAATATTAAACTTATGAGCTTTAGCCAGTTCATTAAGGTCTTCCATAGTAGGAGTATTCCCTTGATCTAGACTGTTAATATAATCAGCATAAAAACCTTCAGGTCTATATCCTTTAGTATTCTCTCTATTAAGACTTACTTCACCAGTTTCATTTTCATCAAGTTTGGTAATAGGATAAGCATATATTTTATCGTTATTTTCAACGATTTTATAAAGTCTAGCTTTATATTCTTTACCTACTTTCTCATTAAGATGAACATAATGATTTGCATAAAAGTCATCATTAGTATTTGATTCATTAATAAAACCATATTTAGCAGCTAGTGCTCTTTGAGATTTTAAATTATTATATTCATCAATAGATGTTTTAAGTTCTGCATTGAGCGATTTAATTTCAGTATCATCAGTAGTATTTTCTATCTCACTTCTAAGATTAGAAATCTTTTCTGCAATAATACTAGCGTCAGATAAATCAAATACAAAAAGATTATTTGGTTTCTTGAACTTACTTAATTCAGAAACATAAACACCATTTCTACGAACATTCTTAACTGTCTTATGATAGATAAAATTACTATCACTATGAGAACGAACATAGCGTTCAGCAACATCATAAGTTCCAGCAAAATTATTAAACTCATCAACTATATAACTAATAGCAGATTTACCACCAAATAAATCAGGATTTCTAAGAGCATCATTTGTAATAACTTTACTAATACCATTACGTCTCATCTTGAAATTCTCAACAGCAAAAGCATATTTAATCATATCAATAGCTGCAAGTCTAACAAGAGGATTATCACTATTAGCTGCTTGGTCGAATAACATATAAGCAGTTTCTACATCAGTAGTATCATCTTTAAATTGAATACTTTGCTTAGATTGACCAGTAGTATTATATTCATATTGATTGAACAAGTTTACTTTAAGCAAACCAAATATACCAGCATCTTCAGATTTACTTTGAAGATAAGCAACCTTTTGAGCAGGAGTAAGTTTAATAAAAGCTTCTACTTCTGAAGGAGTTGGTCTATTAATATATTCACAATCAAAGTTAAACTGAGGTTTAGCATTATATCCAAAGATTCTTTGACGTTCAGCAATAGTATCACTTTCATTATCAAAACCGTAAGCTAATGTACCATCTTGTTCAGCAAATACTTTACTACTATACATTATTGGAGCAACATGATTATATATACTACTAAGAATATATTGTTGAAAATCATTATATTCTTTCTCATTAATATTACGACTTCTATCACTAAAAGTATTCTCAAGACTATAAACAAGATTCTTAAAACTATCAGTCTGAGTATCAAACAACATACTATTAATACTACTAGATGTAGCAGTAGCATATTTTAAGAAGCAATGAAGAGAAGGATATTTAGATTGACTATCATTATGTTTATCCATCATATAACTTCTAATATCTACAACTTTATTACCAGCAGCATTTTTAGTAAGAAGACCAGGATAAATAGCTTCAAGGAAAGACATTTCATTATCTTTATCTTTAACAGAAAGAACATTTTCTATATTAGCATTTTCTCCATTAACAATTTCTTGAATATCAGTAAATACTTTATTAGTAGCAAAAAGAGTTTGCTTAGCACCAAATCTATCAGGATTACAAACACGAGCTAAAGAACTAATACCTTGAGCTAAACGATTAATATCATTATAAGCAAAAAGTATAGACATATCATACACCATATCTTCTACGGGGCGGCTCTCCTTTTGATTAAGTCTATTAGCTAATTCTTTATAATTAAGAATAACTCTATTATTAGAAGTAAGACTATATTCTGTACCAAGAGCAGTATTTACTTTGTCTATTACAGTTTTAATATTGTCATCTTCTGTTACACCAATATTCATTTCAATAGCTAATTTTTTAATA
>OMCL01000194.1_pt1 | contig 12182 bp, 7 predicted proteins | sample 1645071 | NCBI WGS metagenome assembly OMCL01 (sample SAMEA103958162, study PRJEB25191) | human gut metagenome
TTGAAATTTGATGTATTAAAACCCGGTGCGGGAGGATTAATCCATGCGAAGCCGCCGGTCATTCGTCGATTCGCGGTTCGTCCGTCTTCGGCCTTTCCGGTTTCGGGGAAAGATAATGCGGGCGATAGCGATAAAGCGTGCAGGTCATGCCTCCGTTTGAAAGCTTGCGCCTTTTATCCGCTCTTGCGCCGTATATGCGTTCAAAATCCGGATGTGATGCAATGATGTTCACGCTCCAGCCGTCAAGCTGCGAAAAAATGCCGTGCATTTGACGATAAAGCTCTTCCGCACTCTGTTTTTCAAGCAATCGCTCGCCGTACGGCGGGTTGCAGACGATCACGCCGCCCGTACGCGTTTCACGGAACTTTTGAACGGGTTCAACGCGCCAATCGAGCATGACCCCCGCCTTTTTTGCATGTTTTTTACAGAGTTCAATCGAATGCGGGTCTATATCCCTTCCGGATATATCCACTGTGTCACGGCGAACACTGTCCCTCGCCTGCTCCCGCGCCGCGGCGAATGCATTGTTCTGCAAAAAATGCCAGTCCTCCGCCGCAAACTCCCGATTAATTCCCGGCGCGATATTGTTTGCGATCATTGCGGCTTCAATCGGCATTGTGCCTGAACCGCACATCGGGTCTATGAGCGGACGGGTTTGCCTGTAACCCGAAAGCATCACTATTGCTGCACCGAGCGTTTCCGATATCGGTGCGGGCACATTGTATGTTCTGTATCCCCTTCGGGACAGTCCCGCGCCGCAGCAATCCAGAGCAACGGTGACTTCATCGCGCAGAATCCCGATTTCGATTATTATGCGTCTGCCGTTTTCCGGCAGAATTTTAAGTCCGTATTCACGCGAAAGCGAATCCACAATCGCTTTTTTCGCAATGCTTTGACAGTCGGAAACCGAAAAAAGTCTGCTTTTTGCAGATTTGCCGTTCACATGGATAAAACTTGTGCGCAGCAGGTAATCCTTCCAGCGAATGCGGCGCACGCCCTCGTACAGTTCATCAAAAGTTACGGCGCGGAACGAAGCAAGCTTCATCAGCACGCGTTCCGCAGTTCTGAGCCAAAGACAGGCACGCGCCATTGCAAAATGGTCTCCCGCAAAATCAACTCTTGCATCGCTGACGCGAAGCACCTCAATTCCAAGATCGCGCAATTCGCCCGCAACGACGGACTCAAGCCCGATTTTGCACGTTGCAAAATAAGTATCAGTCATACATATATCTCCGTTTATGTTGCTGCCGTAAACCGCCGGCGCACTGTCATTCCGCATCCGGTGCGCCGCCGTTGTTTTCGGACCCGCTTTCGGATTTGTTCACGGAATCATCTTTTGTTTTTTCGGCAGACTTTCTGCCCGAATTTGTCCGTTTTTTCGAAGCGAGATCCGCCTTGTTTGAGCCGGCGTCGGCGTTTTTGCAGGAAGACGGCTTGGTTTTTCCGGACTTTTTACGTTCGGCTGCTGCTTTTTCCTCTGCATGAAGCTTTTTGAATGTTTCTTCAAAGCTGTCTTCAAGTTTGCACATTTCTTCCGGCTCGAACATTCCGTATACGCATAGATCGCTTTGAAGCTTCTCCGCCGCATTTTCCAACCTGCGCAGAGTTATATCATAATCCTTTATAAGTTTTTTTGCATTAACTGCTCTTTTGCTGTTCATAAAGCGGCATGTATAATCAATCGCCGCTGCATATGCAGGAACCTGCGAATTGGATAATGCCAACCCCAAATCATTATACAGTTCCGCAGCCGCTTCAACAATATTTTCGGCTTCCTGCCTGATTTTTTTGCTGCAATTGCAGAGCTTTTGCTGCAAGAGTGCATTCAGCCGCCCGAACGGTGCCTGCAAATGCGGACAATCATCCTCTTTTTCTTCGTCATCCGTTTTGTCGGGTTGATTTTCGGTTGAGAACAGTTCACCCGTTAAGAGTTTTCCCTTATCAAAAATCGTGAACCTTGTCATATTCTCTTTATCGCGGAAAGTCATGATTGCAAACCTGCGAACGCTGTCGTCACAACTCGGATCCAAAAGAATCTTGTAAAGCTCATGCATCGCCGACCGACGGTCACGCTCGTACAAAAGCATCAATCCGCCGATACGGAAGGGCGGAGGAGTTTTTTCTGCGCAATACCGTACGCACTCTTCAATCTCCTCTTGTGTAAGCTCCGGTTCGCTTTCGGTCAACATCCTGCCTGCATCTTCATTTCCGAGTTCGTTCGAAAGCACGGTCATGCAGCGGAACAGTTCGCCGCTCGGAACATCATAGGGTATGCTGACGTTTCTCAGAATGCCGTCCTCCTGCGTTTTTATGCACAGTTTGCGATAATAAGCAGCAACACTGTCACTCGGATCTATTCGCAGCTGTTTTTCAAAGAGAGTTCTGGCAAGAGCATAATCCCCGCTGAGGTAGGCTGACAGAGCATAGTTATGGATTACCAATTGATCGTACGGGTGCTCCGAATAGACCCTTTTAACGAGAGTCATCGCGGCGGAAGCATTTTGAATCTCCAGCATCACGGCGGATGCCCGCATCAGCTCTTCTTCATCCAACCCTTTCATTTTAAGGATGTTGTCTGCACACTCGGCTGCTTTGCGCGGCCTGTGAGCTCCGCTGTACAAAAGCGCAGCATAGCACCGAATCGTTAATCTCGATTTCCATTTTTCGGGAGCGGCCTCGTATTTTTTGATACCTTTTTTAAAATGCATCACAGCATAGCAGCTCAAAAGATACTTTTCGAACAGTTCATAGGAATCCGGGAATTTTTCAATTGCATCGCTGAGAAGTCCGTATGCCATATCGCCGTTCACGCGATCCTCCTCTGCTTCAATGCGTTTCAGTGTTTCTTCAAGCTCAACCTCACTGCTGTCGCGAACGGCAGGAACGGATTCCCTTGACTCGTTCAAAGCACAATTCGCCTCACATATATCAAGAGCCTCGTAAACAGCAATCAAGTCCTCATCAGTGTAGCTGTCCGGAACGTTTATCAGGAACTGCCTGTACGCTTTGCGCGCCGCAACATATTCACCGAGTCCAAGGTAGCTGTAGCCCGCAATCATGAAAGCATCCTGAACATATTCATGACCGGAATTCAGGACGCACGAGGAATAAGCAAGCGACTCGGTGAACCTGTTCATCTCGTTGTATGTTCCCGCGATTGCAAGCATAACTTCCTCGTTTTCGGGTTCAATTGTTTCCGCACGCCGCATCAGCGAAAGGGCGCCGATATGATCGCCCGCATCGAGTTTGTCCGCCGCAAGCTTCATAACAAGCTCAACATTGCCGCTGATATCAATAACGTTGTCAGGTTTCTTTTTTGTGCTTCTCATGCTGCATATCCTCCACCCGGTTTTAAGCAGACGCCGAGTTGAAGCCGTTTCATTAAAGTCAAGCCGTTCGGCGAGTTTCCGATTTTTGTTGATTTCGGTTGTATTCCGTTTTTGAGATCACTCATTTCCGCAGTCGTTTATCGCTTCGGCAAGATCTGCGGAAATCTCATCCGAATCGTTTCCGCCCGCCTGTGCCTCTTCAAGCAGAGCGCGGAGTTCATCCTCGTTAAAAACGTATTTCGTTTGGCAGAAAGAACACACAAGCTCCGCTTTGCCGTCGTTTTCAATAATATCTTTCAGTTCGTTTTCGCCGAGCGACATAATGACGCGCTCAAGCCTTTCCCTGCTGCAATCGCAGCGGTATGCAGGGCAGAGAGTGTCGGTAATTTCAAACTCCATGCCTTCGAAAAGGGCGTTAAGCGCGCTTTCGAGGGTCTCTCCGTCATCCATATGCTGTGACAGCTTTGCAATTTTGCCCGTCAGCTGTTCAAGCCGAATAATATCGCTCTCCGGACAATCGGGCAGCGGTGCAATAATCAGCCCGGCAGCGGAACGCACGGTCCCCTGCTGCGGCTCAACCCTTACGCCGAGATAAACCAGCGACGGCTGCTGTTCGCTTGTGTAAAAATAATTTGCGAAATCATCTGCAATTTCGCCGTCAATAAGCTCGCACCTGCCGACATACGGCTCCCGCAGCGACAAATCGCGAATAACGCGCAGCTCACCGCTGCCGCCGACAGCACCCGAAACATCCAGCTTTCCGAACTCGTTAAGCGGCAGTTCAACCTCCGGATTGGTGATGCACCCCTTAACGATTCCGCCCATATGCCCGACAACCGTTATGTTGCCCGCAGGCCCTCCGCCCGCAATTGTCGCCGTTATGCTGTCCGTTTCGCTTTTCAGCTGTGCACTCATCATGGAAACGGCGAGCAGCATTCTTCCGAGAGCGGCGGTGCAAACACGGCTTGTTCCGTGAATTTCTCTTGCGGTTTCAACTATTTCGCGTCCCGAAACGGCGATCACGTTCACTGTGCGGTTAAAAAGCAGACCGCGAATGATATTGTCGCGTTCAGCGTATGTGTTTTCAATGCAGTCGACAGTTGCATCGCTTTCGGTCATCTTATTTTCAATTTCGTTATTCATGATGTTTTCCTTTCGCTAAAGGTCATTTGAGCAGGCCGCAAAGGTTATTTGCCGACTCTGCCGGGCTTTCTTGCCGTGAATTGCAGCCGTTCGCTTTCATCACGCGGCGGTTCCGTTGTGAATGCCGAAAAAACCCCGATATTTTCAAAGCCGATATTTTTAAGCCACGAAACAAGCTCCCTTTCGGAATGAGCACGTTGAATATGCTTTTCGGAAAATCGGGAATAAAGCGGTTCGCCGTGCGCGTCGTTTGCCGACTTCACAAAAAACTCCAGCTCCATTTCCACAAGCTTGCTCTCCGCATCATAGCAGTTTTGCCAGAAGTATGCAACGTCCGTTCTGCTGTCGCAATAGCCGTTTTGCCCGAGAATGTGCTGCAATTTATATCTTGACGAAACATCAAACAGCAAAATGCCGCCCGGCCTGAGCCCGTTGAATGCCGTCAGAAGGAATTTTTCAACATCCTCGCGGCTTGTAAGGTAATTCACGCAGTCACATGCCGCAATGATGCAGTCAACGGGACGATGCAATTCAATGCGGCGCATATCCATGCATATAAATTTTGTTTTTTGCCCGCACCGGCGGGATTTTTCAGCGGCAACTTCGAGCATGTCCCTTGAAATATCCGAACCGGTGACATCGTACCCGGCTTTGTTGAGCCGAAGAGTCAATGCGCCTGTTCCGCAGCCGCACTCAAAAATTCTCGCTCCTTTCGGAAAGTCGGTCGGCAGCAGCGATATTATATAATTCGCCCATGCATCATAATCCGTATTGTCCATGAAAATGTCATAGACCTCCGCAAATTTTGCATTATATTGTTCCATTGCCGACACCTCCCGAATTAATCAGCGAACACAAAATAATTATAAACCAATATAGCGGATTTTGCAACATCGCGAAACTGTGGAATGCACCGTTTATCGGTTAAAAGCTGTTTGCCGCAAGACATGTTCCTGCAAAAGGCAAGTATTAGACAGTTCTGAGAAAGCGACAGAAAAAGCTGTTTTCCGCAGGTATAAACCGCAGTCCTCCTTGATTCCGTTTCGGAATTAAAATTGCAGAATCCGCAGATACTATCATGCAGCAGGCGGCGGAACAGCCGCCGAACCGCTCAAACGCGGTAAAAAACAAGGTACAGAAATACCGCATGATGCAGGAGGAATCCGAAATGACAGAAACAAACACTTCAGGAATAATCACTGCCGCGGCAGACATTATTGCGGGGGCATTCAACGCACTTCCGAAGCGGGTATGTAATCAGCATAAATTTTCCGACTATGCCGACTATCTGCATGAAAACCTGCCTGCACAAGCGGAGTTGGACTTGCAACGTGAAAAACCGCTGAACCCTGCACCGCTCGTTTCCGTCGCAATTGCCTGTTCGGGAGCAAGCCGTGCGGCCGTTCGCTCAACGCTCGAAGCGCTCGGCAAACAAACCTATGCAAATTTTGAAGTTTGCGTGGTTTCGGAGCTTGCGCAGGCAGGGCTTACGGATTATGAAGGCATTCCGAAATTCAGGCTTGTGCTTTTTAACGGCACAGCGCACGAACAGCTGAAAGCCGCCGAGAAGATGCTTAACGGTGCATACTTTTTGCAGCTGCTGCCCGGAGATTTGCCCGCACCGGACGCGCTTCACATGCTTGTTCTGCAAACTCATGCAAATCCCGAAGCGGAGGTTGTTTTTGCCGATGAGGACTCCGTGATTGACGGCATTCGGCAAAACCCGATTTTTAAGCCCGACTACGGGCGCGACACATTGCGTTCCTTCAACAGCATCGGGCGGCCAATGCTTGTTTCCAAACGTGTACATACGGCTGTCGGCGGGTTTCGCGGCAGCACACCGGCCGAACTTTGGGCTTACTGCATTGACTGTGCTTCGGTCGCCAAGCAGGTCATTCACATTGCAAGGATCGGGCTGACCGTTATCCGCGACTGCGACGGCAGCGAAATTCCCTGCACCGATATACTGAAGCGTGAATTCAATTCCCTTTATCCCGGCGACGGTTCGGGAAAGAAAAACCGCACAAACGGATACTGCTTTGAGGGCAGCGTTTTGGGTACACTTCGTATGCGTTACCCGAGAAAACGCGAACCATCCGTCGGCATTGTTATCGCCGGTGCGGACGGAGTTGAAAACCTTCAGCGATGCATTGACTCGGCGGAGATGCAGTCAACGGTTGATTGCAGACGAATTATCATTGCGGACGACGGCAGTGGGGATGAGCGAATGCGCCGCTATCTTCTGGCACTCAAAAAGAACAGGGCGGCAGAGATTGTACACGTTAACGCGGAACAGCCGCTGCCCGAAACGCTGAATGCATGTGCATGCAAAGCCGCTGCGGATTTGCTGCTGTTTTTAAACGGAAACATTGAAATTCTCTCCCCTGCATTCCTTCGCGAATTCACCGAACTTGCGCTTCGGCACGGCGCAGGTGCGGTTGGCGGAAAAATCGTGAACGAAAGCGGAAACATCCTTTCCGCCGGCACCGTTATCGGCCTTAACGGCTGGGCACAAAGCCCTTATTCCGGCGAAAAGGATGATTTTGAAGACTTTTTAAAATGCAGTTTTCTGCACGTTCAGCGCAATGTAACCGCCGTCAGCGGCGCATTTATGGCAGTCAGCGGCGAAAACTTTTTCAGTTTCGGCATGTTTGACGAAACACTGTCCGGAGTGGGATGGGACACGGAGTTCTGTGTTCGGCTCATGCGAAAAGGTCTTGCAAACTGCTTCACTCCGTTTGCAAAGGCGCGGTTATCGGGCAGACTTCCGAATGATTATGCCAATGCAGGCAAAGCCAATCTTTTGCGCTGTTATGACGTATATCGCGAAACACTGCTTTGCGGCGACAGGTATTTCAACCCAAACTTTGATTATGCAAACCCCGTTCCGACTCTCGCCGCAGTCCCGTACCCGCCGATAAAGCTGAATCCGCTTTATTCCGGCTGAGCTTCACCCGCAATCGACCGAAAACGCATCAGTTTTCGCCGTCATCCGCGTTTATCAAAGCTTCCGCAAGGGTTTTGTATTCCCCGGTGGGATCGGTTTCGGGAAGGGTTTCAACCTTTTTGAGGGTTCTGCAAATTTGCCTTGTGCGAACACCCACAAGCGTTTCAAGGTCATTATGCGCCTTTTCAAGCGATTTCTGCGTTGCTCTGAGCACATCGTCAAACTTTCCGAACTCTCTTTTTATCTGAGAGAGCAAATCCCAGACCTCGCTGCTGCGTTTTTGTATTGCAAGTGTTCGGAACCCCATTTGCAGGCTGTTAAGCAGTGCCGCCATGGTTGAAGGACCGGAAAGGTTAACGCGGAAACGCATTTGCAGCTCTTCGATAAGCCCGAGCCGCACCGCTTCGGCATAAAGTCCCTCCGTGGGCAGGAACATGATCGCAAAATCCGTCGTGCGCGGGGGATTTATGTATTTTTCCTTTATATCCTTCGCGCATTTCAGAAGAACTTCACGCAGGTTTTTCTGCGCAGCGGCAACATCCTCGCCGGAATCATACGCATCGCAGAGTTTGGAATAAATATCCGCAGGGAATTTGCTGTCAATGGGAAGGTAAACCGCTTCTCCGCCGTCATTCGGAAGTTTTATTGCAAATTCAACGCGCTCATTATTCTGTTTTCCGGCGTCAAAATTACATTCGTATTGTTCCGGCGCAAGAACTTCGCCGAGAATTGCGCCGAGCTGAATTTCGCCGAGCGTGCCGCGTGTTTTGACATTTGAAAGAACCTTTTTAAGATCACCCACTCCGCTTGCAAGCGTCTGCATTTCTCCGAGCCCCTGATAGACCTGTTTAAGACGTTCATCAACAAGCTTGAAGTTTTCGGAGATTTGCTTCGTGAGCGTCTCCTGCAATTTTTCGTCAACAACACCGCGAATTGCATCAAGCTGCTTTTCGTTGCGTTCCGTCATGAGCTTCACGCTCGCATCCATTGCCGCCAGTTTTTCCGTGCAGACCGTTTCAAAATGCTTATTGCGCGTTTCCGCCTGCTCCGCCTGTGTTTTCAGCAGAGTATTCTGAGCAGCAAGTCTGTCCGAAATCTGTTTTTCGAAGGAATCCTGCCCTGCGGCAAGCCTGTCGGAAAGCGACTTCTGTTCGGAAGAAAGCCTTTCGGAAAGCGCGTTTTGTTCGGTATTCAGTTTTTCCGAAAACGCTTTCTGTTCTGCGGAGATTCTTTCCGCCGCCGCTGTCTGTGCCTCCGCAAGGCGGGAAGCGGTTTCGCGCATCGAAGAAGCAATGCTTTCATTTAAAGCATTTTTAAATCGTTCATAATCATTCTTTGTTTGTTCGTTGTATCGATAAAGTGCGTCCGAAAGCTCCTTCAGCCTGTCCTGAAGTCTGCGTTCAAGCTCCGCCGAGGCATTGCCGACGGAGGAGTTCATTGCGGCACCGACCGTATTTTCCAATCTGCGCTCAAGCTCTGCGCGTTCGCGTTTTTTTGCATTCAGCTGCCCAAATAAAACAACAGCCGAAACGATTCCCGCCAACAGGCTGAAAACCGTAATGATGAGCAGGGTAATGAATTGAGTGTTCGGCATACCTTATTCTCCTTTGTTTTCCTCTGTTTTGAATTGTTGTCCGCCGCACGGTCCGGTTCACCGATGCCGTTTGCCGGCAAATTATAAAACCCGCAGCTCAACAGGCAACCCGTTCTGAGCCGCCCGCCGGCGCGGGTTATATAAACAGTCACTTGTTTAAGCTGAAGCGGTGCAGTTGAATGAATCGACCGCTCAGCCTTGGTTTTTAATCAGCCTTATCAGTCTTCATCGTCCTCCTGCGCGCGTCTGCGCGGTGCTTTTTTTGCGTTTCCGCCGTTCTTGCGCTTGTAAATTTCAACAGCGGCAAGGGCAATGATCGCGATAAGCGCAACTGCCGCAATAATGATAAGAATACTGTACCATACTTTCAGCGCACTTCCCGTTTTTGTGAGCATTCCGTCCAGCTTGCTGCCGATATTCGGATCGTCAACGACCGTGACCCCGCCCGTTGCCGGCGGTTCGTTCGGAACGGTGCCTTCGGCATCGATATATTTTGCGGTCAGATGCGCCTCAAACATGTGCGTGTTGCCCGAAGCGTCAAGAGCCGTCAGGAAGAACACAAGATCTCTTTCTCCGCCGACGTTAAGATCGATATTGAATGACTGTGCGCCGGAGTTGGGTTCAAGAACGGCAATCTTGTGGATTTCATAATCCAGTTCTTTTTCGGTCAGGACAACATCGGTGTAGGGAGTGCTTCCCGTGTTTGTAACGGTGAAAGTCAGCCCAATGATATTCTCTCGATTGAGTTGCGTGCGAACTTCCGCGCGGAACTCAAGGCCGAGAGTTGTCGGATCGATGTAAGGGCGAACAGTGTAGCTCTTTGTGTTGTCCTTAAACACGATGCCGGACGAATAAACGCCGGTGATGTTGAACACAACATAGCGAACGGCCTCGGGGTTTCTGACGAAATATTTAATGGTTTTCGACTCACCGATTGCAAGGCTGAAACCGCTTTGAACAACGGTTCCGAGATCGTCCGTAACGGTGAGCGAATTCAGGCTCTGGTTGCCGTTGTTGGTCAGATACAGTGTAAATTCAACGCCCTCCGGTGTGGGTGTGCCGATTTCGACCGTTTTGGTGAGCTGCGCATTTATAAGGCCGATGGTAAGCCCCGAAAGCGTTACCGACAGGGCATTTGTTGACCCCTCGGGAACAAACGATACAGTCGGTTTGCTCGTTACGGTTGATGTGCGCATTGTGTATTCATAAGTGAATACGCGGCTCTCTCCCGGGGCAAGGCTGAATGCGGGAAGCATTGCCTGTGTACCGGCAACATTCTTATCAACAAGGATAATGCTGTTGAGCTTTTTAGCACCCGTGTTTATCATCGTATACGTCAATTTGACAATATCACCTGCCGAAGCAATCGATTTGTCAACGCTGCGCGAAAGCTTAAGATAAGCCGTATCCGCACGGGAAATGACAAGAGTCAACTCACGCGAACCTGCGGTTTGGGTTGCCGTATCGAACCATGCAATTGTAAAGCGCAGTGTTTCGCCGATTTGTTCCTGGGCAACGTTCATCGTGCCGGTAAATGTGCGCGATTCCCCCGCGGGAACATCGGAAGTGTTGAAAGAAACGCCGTATGTGTTGACTATTGAAACATTTGTGTACACACCGCCGCCGGGCTGAGTTGACGGCTCGGGTTCGGATGTCGGTTCGGATGTCGGAGTCGGAGTGGGATCCGACGGTTCCTTTATCAGGGAACCTGTTGCGGTATCATCCAACCCCTGTCCCGCAGCACCGCCCGGGTTGCGAAGCGTGATGCTTACGGTGACCTGTCCGGGACCGGACAAAAATGCGGGGTTTGCCGAAATGCTTGCCGCGTCCGTTCCGTTTTTTGCGGGCAGAACGGTGATTTCGGCGGAATTGCCCTGAACAGTCTGCGCATTTGCGGCGAACCCCGTTGAAACGGGAAGAACAGCCGCAAAAGCGATCAGTGCAGCGAACAAAGCGGTAAATATTGAAAATTTCCTTCGAGTCAATGCTTTCTCCTTATCCCGAACAATGCAGCAGGCACTGTCGGCTCATGCGCTGCGGACACAGAATTCACCCGCCGGCGCATGTACATAAAATATCAATCGTATTATACAGCATTCACCTCGATTTGGGCAAGAGTTTTTATTAAAATTATATTCAACTTGTTTTTGCTGTCTGTTTTTATCGGCTCCGCGATTCGGGCATGAGAAACCGTGATTTTGGCACCGAATGTGTCCCTTCGGCGGAAAAATGTGATTTATTCCCGCACTCATTGGCAAACGGGGCTGAATGCTGTATAATAGACAGCGGAATGGATACTCTCGGCGCACCGCTTGCCGGCGGCAGAATTAATGTGCAGTTTTCGGCAGTTCTTAAGCGTCAGCAGCAAAGCCTCGGTTTTCGCTGCTTCCGATATCGATTGATTTTCGGGAATGCTCTGAATAATCGTTAATCAAAAATCAGGGGGTTCCGTTTTTCCAAAACTCAGAACGGAGGAATCACACACTATGACCGCAACAAACAACGACCGCCGCAAGCCCGGCTGCTCAGCCGCGGCAGGATCGGGATGCGGAAGCATTTTCGCCGGCTTTTCCAAAAAAACTTCGACATTCATGCGTGTTGTCTGCTTTATTGCAGCAGCAGCTTTTCTGTTCTGCTTCAGCGGATGCAAGAACAATAATAACGACAAAAACGGTGTTCCGAACGACAAGACCGCTGCAGTCGCATCCATCGGGGACGAAACCGTGAGCTACGCCCTCTATACGGCTGCCTTCGACTCATATCTTTCATACATGGAACAAATGGGCTATGATCCCGTCAGCAACGAGGAAGAGCTGCAAAAATTCCGCGATTGGGTGCTTGAATATCTTGTTAAGGATATGGTGGTTCTGTACCGGGCAAAGGAGGAGGGATTTAAACTTTCCGATGCACAGATCGCGGAATCCGATGCACAGGCGGAAACCGAACTTAAAGAGATATATGACGAGTATATGAAAGCTGCCGAAGAATCCAATGCCAAGGACGATTCAAAGACTGTTCAGCAGTATTTCGATGCCGCCATTGCGGAGCTTTCCGAGTATTACACCGGCAAAACCATGACCTATGATGAATACTGCGAGGAATATAAACTCGAACTGCGCAACACGGCGCTTATCGAAGCGTACAAGGAGTATGTTTGCAAAGATTTTTC
>OMCL01000196.1_pt1 | contig 12107 bp, 9 predicted proteins | sample 1645071 | NCBI WGS metagenome assembly OMCL01 (sample SAMEA103958162, study PRJEB25191) | human gut metagenome
GCGTAGCATAGAGGTTTATTTCGGGGACCGCCACGGAAGAATCGAACGAAATTCCGTATTCCGTTTTCGTAGCGACGTCCGAGCGATTTTCGGCGTCGAGATAATAGGAATGAACAAAATAGACGAACGAGCCGTCTGCAATGCCGTCATATATGTGGCAAGGCTTTTTGATGTCTGCGGAATTCCACCCGATGTGCGGAATTTTAAGCCCCATATCCGATGGAAAACGCTTCACCCTTCCTTTTAATATGCCGAGTCCCAAAACGCCGGGGCTTTCCTCTGAGGAGTCAAAAAGAAGCTGCAGCCCGAGACAAATTCCCAAAAACGGCTTGCTTCCGAGCGCCGCCTTTTTAACGGCCTCACAAAGTCCGCTTTCGGTCATACAATTCATGGCATCGCCGAACGAGCCGACACCCGGCAAAATGCAAGCACTTGCATTTTCAATTTCGGACGCTCTGCTCGTAACAAGGCTCTCGGCTCCGATGAAATCAAGAGCTTTTTTTACGCTTTGTAAATTCCCGGCGCCGTAATCTATTATTGCTATCATATATGCTTCTCCCCGAAGAAAAAATATGAAATATTGTACCATTATTCTTTTCTGTTTGCAACCGTCGGAGACACAGCATTTATAACATTTACAAAGCCCATCGGAAAATAAAAATCGGCAAGTATCAAAAGATACTCACCGATTTTGGTGGGAGAGAGTGGATTCGAACCACTGAAGTCAGTGACGACAGATTTACAGTCTGTTCCCTTTGGCCGCTCGGGAACTCTCCCATATTAAATTATGATGCGTAAAATGGAGCTGGTGGACGGACTTGAACCCCCGACCTGCTGATTACAAATCAGCTGCTCTACCAACTGAGCTACACCAGCGTTTCGAACGCTTGAATATATTATCATAAAAGGGCGGTTTCGTCAACACAAATTTTAAAAATTTTTAAAAAACTTTGTAAAACCCGTTTCTCGGTGAATCGGTAATTAAGAGCACTCGGCGAAAACTGGTTTAAAACCCCTTGCAAATATGACTGCCTGCCGACACAATACATACTCTTGCTTTTTACCGCGCAATACTGTATAATTTATTCCAAAAATAACGATAAATGACACATTAATTACTCGCTGCAAATGCAGCTGTTTCCGGTAAGGTGTGTTGTATTGAGCAGTAATGATACAAGCCTTATCTTATAGGAGTTTTTATATGAAGGACAAAGCACAAAAAAATATTAAGATGCATTCGGTTCAGTTCAACTTCATAATGAACGCCATACTGACCGTTTCTTCATTTATTTTTCCGCTGATAACGTTCCCGTATATTTCGCGTACTCTTTTGGTAGACGGTATCGGAAAGGTGAATTTCGCAACGTCGGTAATTTCATACTTTACCATGTTCGCTTCGCTCGGTATACCGACATACGGTATCCGCGCGTGTGCAAGAGTTCGCGACGACCGCGAAAAACTCACAAAAACCGCACAGGAACTTATAATAATAAACCTTATCACCTCGGCAATAACATACGCTGTATTTTTTATACTGCTCTTTACCGTTGACAGGTTTTATCAGGATAAGACGCTGCTCACCGTAACCAGCGTTTCGATTATACTCAACACCTTGGGCGTTACATGGCTTTATTCGGCTCTTGAGCAATATTCGTATATTACGGTAAGGAACATTGCCTGCAAACTTGTCTCCGTAATATTGATGTTCATATTTGTCCACAACACATCGGATTATGTGATTTACGGTGTAATTGCGGTCTTGGCATCGGGCGGCTCGAACCTTTTGAACTTTATCAATCTGAAAAAATATATTTCTCTGCGACCCGTAGGGCATTATGATTTTAAGCAGCATTTGCAGCCGATATTCATTTTCTTTGCGACATCGATTGCGATAAGCATTTACACAAACCTTGACACGGTTATGCTCGGCTTTATGACCGACGACACACAGGTAGGCTTATACAGTGCCTCCGTTAAGGTTAAAACCGTTTTGCTCGCCGTGGTCTCTTCACTCGGAAACGTTCTTTTACCGAGGCTGTCGGTATATATACACGACAACGATTACAGTAAATTCAGAGAGGCGCTGTCAAGAGTTCTGAACTTCCTGCTTTTGATAACTATACCTTTGACGTTATTCTTTACGCTCTACGTTAAAGACTCCATTATATTGCTTTCCGGCGAAGCCTTCTTAGACGCCTCTCTTTCAATGAGACTTTTGATGCCCACGGTATTTTTCTGCGCCCTCAGCGGAATGACCGGCAATCAGATGCTGGTACCGCTCGGCAGAGAAAAGGCTGTAATGCTGTCGGTAAGCATAGGTGCTGTTTTTGATTTTGTTTTAAACTTCTTCGTAATTCCGAAAATGGGAGCTGCCGGTGCGGCACTCTCGACACTTCTTACGGAATTTTTGGTTTTGGTGGTACAGACATTCTTTTTAAAGGACCATCTCGGCAAAGTCATACGCGGAGTAAAGGCATTGCCCATTCTTATAAGTGCTGCCGTATCCACGGGTGCCGGAATCGTGATACAGCACTATATGGGTGTTTCAAACTCATTTTTACGGCTTGTCATCGGTGCGGTTTCGTTCTTTGGAATTTATTTTGTTCTGCTTCTGATTTTAAAGGAAAAGTTCCTTACGGAAAACCTTACGCTTGCACTTGAAAAGCTGAAATCGCTGCTGTCTTCGAGAAAGCAGCAGCCGAAGGATTAGTTATTTCACGGTTTTACAAACCGTGAAATAAGCATTAAGCAAATTGAAGAAGCCGAATTGTACAAACCCCCGATAGAGGTCTTTTACTCCTATCGGGGGTTTATGCTGTGATTTTGCCGGAAAGCCTTTGTTCCGCATATCTTCACAAAAGTTCAAACAGATCTTTGCGGCATTTGATTTTTCCGCTTTTTTTAAGCTTACCTATAACAGCGGACAGTCCCGAACGGTCAACCTCGAGATAATCTGCAAGCTGCTGACGGTCATAGGTAATATGAAAGCTGCTTTTCCCCTGCTCCTTAGCCGTCTGCATTAAATATGTCATCAATTTTTCCTCTGTGGAGCGTTTACTTGTCACCTCAAGCCTTTTCATAAGGACAAGATTTTTCACCGATGACGTTCGCAGCAAATTCAGAATAAAACAGTTATATATATCCGTATTTTTGAGAGGAATATCCGGCAGACTGAGAAGCATGACAACGGTTTCGTCAAGGGCAACGACATCCACCGGAATACTTTTTATTCCGGCACATACAAACGCTTCACCGAACACCTCCGAAGGCTCCAACACAGCGACTATGCTGCGATTGCCGTAGTAATCCGTCCGCTCTATTTGCGCGTTACCTTGAAGTACAACACCTATATGCTCAGGTTTTTCGCCCTCGGAGAAAATAACGTCGCCTTTAGAGTATTTAACAACCTTAGAGTTCAAAATCTCGGTCAGGCGCTTTATGTCTTCTATGTCAAGTCCCGTAAACATACGGCACTTTTTGAGTATTTCAAAATAATTTTCCATTTTGCCTCCGTTTGTTGAAAATTCAACATACAATTCGATTTTATTATATTATAATGTCCTCACAAGTCAAGAAAAATAAATTTCGGAGGATATACCATGATAAGAAAAATCATTAAAATAGATGAAGAAAAGTGCAACGGCTGCGGCGCCTGTGCCGCCGCCTGCCACGAGGGTGCAATAGATATGGTAAACGGCAAAGCCAGGCTCATGCGCGAGGACTACTGCGACGGGCTCGGCGACTGCCTTCCCGCCTGCCCCACCGGAGCTATAACATTTGAAGAAAGAGAAGCTCCCGAATACAACGAAGAAGCCGTTAAAAAGGCAAAAATGCACAAAGCGGCGGCTATGTTTCACGGCGGATGCCCCGGTTCACGTTCAAGGGCAATTGAGCGCAAAAACGAAGTCCCGAAAAGCACGAACACGTTTTCGGAAAGCCGTTTGAGGCAATGGCCCGTTCAGATAAAGCTCGTTCCGGTAACCGCTCCGTACTTTGAGAATGCGGATTTACTCATATCAGCCGACTGTGCTGCTTACGCATACGGAAATTTCCACGCAGATTTCATAAAGAATCGTATAACTCTTATAGGCTGCCCGAAGCTTGACGACACGGATTATTCGGAAAAGCTGACGGAAATTATAGCGCTCAACAACATCAAAAGCGTTACCGTTGTGAGAATGGAGGTTCCCTGCTGCGGAGGTATTGAAAACGCCGCAAAACAGGCTGTAAAGCGAAGCGGAAAATTTATACCGTGGCACGTGGTGACGATATCGACCGATGGAAACATTTTGGATTAAAAAGCAAAATGAACAAAGAAAAAATGAGCTGTAAATTTTTACAGCTCATTTTTTGTATCAAGAATTCTCTTTAATGTATTTGCCGTATTTAATTCTGTTAACTACAAAGCCTACACCGAGAATCAGCAAAAGCGGAATCAACAGTATAATAAGAGCCAATATCCCGCAAACGACAATCGGAACGCCTTTTTTGCTCTTTTTGACGTTGCACTCGGGCTTTTTCTCTTTTTGAGGCTTCTTCCCCTGCTCGCCCTCTTTATAGAACGGTCTTATAGGAAGTATGGCGTCATATGACGGTATGCCCGAATTATGTAAAAGCGGTTCCGCAAAATCGGTAAACGAATCAGCAACCTTTATAAGCTTGCGCGGCTTTATATGAAGAGCGGCAAAAACCGAATCTACAATGTGAAGAAGCCCTATGGTTATTTTATATTCGTTATCGTCAACACTGTAAAGGTCTTCTCCGCCGTACAAATTAACTACAAGGTCGCAGATAAAGTCAACAACGCTTTTATCGGCAATATCGGCATAATCCTCGGGCTTCAGCCCTGTTTCGGCACGGGTCAGCTTTGCGACTTTGCCTATTGTAAGAGCATTAAGCTTTTTGGCAAACGGTTTTATAAGCCATCCGATTTTATAAATGAGTTTTTTCTTTATGCTCATTGCCGTCGCCATATCGGCAAGCGTCGGAATATCCGTTCCGGCGGCTTTTATCATATCCTTTACCATACCGATAAGCTGATATTTGAGATACTCCTGAAGGGTTTTGCCCTCCAAATCGAAGTCCACCGTTTCGGTTATTAGGTCGGTTGTGGTTGAAACCATTTTTACATCCGGGTCCAAAACAATGGTGCGTATCGGTGCGGGATAACCTACGGTTGCGGCGGTTGCTATATCGTAAAGCGTATTTCCGCGGTCGCTCGTTATCACGTCTATATCGTGTACGTGAGTATGACCCGTAAGAATAAACTGTATGCCTAAGTCGGCAAGCTCGTTTCTGCGTGTCTCGTAGTCGCCGAGCATATCGTTTTTGCCTATCAGCTCATAAATCGGCGACGGGGCTATAAGCGGATGGTGAGTCATAGCCAAAATAAACTGGTCGTTTTTGCGCGCATCCTCCGCCTGAGCCTTTATCCACTCAAAGCACTCATCCGAAAAGCCGCTTTTTCCCGAGAGATTGCGGTCGTCATTAAGTGCAAAAAGCCTGTACCCGTCGGCAAGCTGCACTACATACGACATACTGTCTCGATGAACGGCAATCGCTTCATCGGGGCCGAACTCTTTATACATATCATAGAGCTGCTCACGCTTTGCGGCAGGGATTTTCACCTTTTCATTGCCTACAAAGCTGTCTGTCAAGCCGTCATCCTGATAATCGTGGGTTGCCGTAAGAACATAAACGCGTTTTCCGCTCTTTTTTAAATCGCGGAGCATTTCGATAAATTCCTCGTGTGCCTCAATTTCACCGTTGTTGGTGGTATCGCCCGAAAGCAAAACGATATCGGTTCGTTTATCTTCTTTTATCTGCTTAAAGGCCGCTCTTAAAAGCTCCTCGCTGTATTTTAAAAGCTTTTGGCTTTTGGCGTTTGCCGCATCGTAAGCCTTACCCTTAGTGCCGGTCTTTTTTGAATAGTAATGCGTGTCCGTTATCACGGTCACGGTAAGAGGTGTTTTTGCCAAATTTACTGACCCCCTTTTATTACTTTATCGCTTTTGTTTTGATTTCGTCTGCAAGGCGGTCGCAAAGAGACGAAAGCTCCATGGAGCCTATATCGCCCTCGCCGCGATGGCGAACGGAAACAGTACCGTTTTCAACTTCTTTGTCGCCGACAACGAGCATATACGGCGTCTTTTGAAGCTGCGCCTCACGTATTTTATATCCGATTTTTTCGGAGCGATCGTCAACCTTTACGCGGATACCGTATTTTTTAAGCTCTGCCTCGATTTCATGCGCTCTGTCTGCATGGCGGTCGGCAATCGGAAGAACGACGGCCTGTACGGGTGACAGCCAAAGCGGGAACGCGCCTGCAAAATGCTCTATAAGAACGCCGATAAATCTCTCTACCGAGCCGAAAACAACGCGGTGAATCATAACGGGGCAGTGCTTTTCGCCGTCGGCACCCGTGTATTCAAGATTAAATCTCTCGGGAAGCTGGAAGTCAAGCTGAATAGTACCGCACTGCCAGGTTCTGCCGAGCGAATCTTCAATGTGGAAGTCAAGCTTCGGACCGTAGAACGCACCGTCGCCCTCATTTACGGTATATTCCTTACCGATGCTTTCGATTGCGTCGGAAAGCGATTTTGTGGCTTTGTCCCATTCCTCTTTTGTGCCCATATGGTCCTCGGGCATGGTTGAAAGCTCTATGGTATACGGCAGCTTAAAGAGATTATAAACCTCGTCAAAGAGCTGTGATATTCTTACAACCTCGTCGCGTATCTGATCTGGAGCGAGGAGTATATGAGCATCGTCCTGAGTGAAGCAACGTACGCGGAAAAGTCCGTGAAGCGCGCCAGAAAGCTCGTGGCGATGTACTCTGCCGAGTTCACCGTAGCGAAGAGGCAATTCCTTGTATGAATGAGGCTCAAGCTCATAAACAAGTATGCTACCGGGGCAGTTCATCGGCTTTATGGCGAAATCCTCACCGTCGATAACGGTTGTATACATATTATCCTTGTAGTGATCCCAGTGACCCGAAGTCTCCCAAAGCGAACGCTTCATTATTTGAGGAGTGGATATCTCAAGATAACCCCATCTCTCGTGAACCTCGTGCCAATAATCAATGAGGGTGTTGCGGAGAATCATACCGTTGGGAAGGAAGAACGGCATTCCGGGAGCCTCGTCGCGAAGTGCAAAAAGCCCAAGCTCCTTACCGAGTTTTCTGTGGTCGCGCTTTTTAGCCTCTTCAATTCTTTCAAGATATTCCGTAAGCTCTGACTGCTTTGTGAAAGATATACCGTATATACGCTGAAGCATTTTATTTTTTTCATCGCCGCGCCAATAAGCGCCTGCTATTGACGTGAGTTTAAATGCTTTTACACGGCCTGTGTCGGGAATATGCGGTCCAGCGCAAAGCTCGGTGAATTCCGCCTGCTTATAAAATGAAATCTTCTCGCCTTTGCCGGCATGCTCCTTAATAAGCTCAACCTTATACGGCTCGTCCTTTTCCTCCATAAGCTTTAAAGCCTCGTCTGCGGAGAGGTCGAACTGCTCAAGCGGAATATTTTCCTTTACGATTTTCTTCATTTCAGCCTCGATTTTTTCGAGAATCTCGGGAGTGAAAGAAAAATCCACGTCGAAGTCATAGTAAAATCCGTTTGCTATTGACGGTCCTATTGCAAGCTTGGCACTCGGATAAAGACGTTTAACAGCCTGTGCGAGTATATGCGAAGTTGTATGCCAAAATGCCTTTTTACCGTCCTCATCATCAAAGGTAAGTATTTCTACATGACAATCCTTTGTTACCGGAGTGCGAAGGTCGCAAGTCTCGCCGTCAATCTTTGCAAGGCAGGCGGCTTTGTAAAGCCCCATGCCGATAGACTTTGCTATATCCATTACGGTCGTGCCGCTTTGGAACTCCTTTACAACATCATCCTTCAATGTAACTTTTACCATAAAAACTACCTCCATTATAATTAAAAAGCACTTCATCCCAGATTACTGGGATGAAGTGCTATGCATTCCACGGTTCCACCCGAATTGACGATAAAAATCGCCCGCTCAACTGCTTTTAACGCAAGCTTACGTCACGCCTTAATCATCTGTTTTCGACGCGCGCTCGGGAGCGGTATCGGGCAGCTTTGCACGCTCTTCTTTCAGCCAACGAAAGAGCTCTCTTATGTGCAAACGTCTTGCCGTCATTCTCCGTCAACGGTTTAACCTTTTTACTTTGGCTCTATATTATACTCATTTTTTCGATATGTCAAGAGATGATTTTAATTAAAAATTCTATTACAAAAACAGCGACGCAGGAGGACAGCGCAACCGTGAGCAAGCCCTTCTCAAAAAACGCAAGCAGCAGTGCCACTATGAGCCCTGCCACAGCCGACCACACGCTCCCCGTAGACGAAAAAACCGCGGGAAATGTCATCGCCGCCAAGACTGCATACGGAATGTAATAAAGAAACGATCTTATAAATCTGTTTTCGATTTTTTTGCGAAAAATCACAAGCGGCAGCATTCTTATAAGATATGTAACAAGCGCCATAACCGCTATATATATAAATATGTTCTCAGCCGTTTTCATTTTTGTCGTCCTCCTTTACGGGTTTTAAGAGGGCGCCGACAGTTGCGGAAAGAACGGCGCAAATGATTATTACAAATCCCGAAGAGACTTTACAAAGACCAGGCACGTATTTGAAACATATACTCAACGCCGCCGACAATAATACCACAACAGCCACAGTCTTATTATGCTTTGCGGGCGGAATAAATATAGCTATAAACATACCGTAAATCGCAATGCCGAGAGCGGAGCGCACGGACAGCGGAAGCACGGTGCTCGCCGCAGCACCTATAAGAGTGCCGAGAGTCCACCCGACTATCGGCAAAAGGGCAAGCCCGTACATATATTTTTTGCCGACCTCCCCTTTTTGACCCGAGGCTACGGCAAATATTTCATCGGTATTGCTGAACGCTATTAAAAATCGGTCAAGCAAATTTACGCTCTTGTGAAGCTTTTGCGACAGAGAAACCGACATCAGCGCATAGCGTATGTTTATAACAAGCTGTGTTAGTGCCATTTCAAGATAAGCACCGCCGGCGAGAATTAAATCAAGCCCTGCAAACTGACCTGCCGAGGTCAAATTTGTCATAGAGATAAGCACCGCCGTAAAAACGGGCAAGCCGCCCTCGACAGCCATCATACCGAATGTAAACGAAACCGAAAGATAGCCGAGCGCTATCGGCAAACCGTCTTTCAGGCCTTTTTTAAAACTGTTTTGAAATTCCGTCATTTTTTCTTCCTGCGTTTTCTTCCCTACGATATAAAAAGCACACCTCGGTGAAGCCCCGAACGGTGTGCTTTTAACAGCATTGAATATTATAATCACAAAGTCGTTTTATGTCAATATTATTCGGTTTTATTCTTTAATCGAAGTGCTCTTGTGGCGTTGATAACCGCTACAACCATAACTCCGACATCGGCGAATATGGCGACTCCCATATTTGCAATGCCTACTGCGCTGAGCACAAGGCAAACGGCTTTCACAAGAAGGGCAAACGCAATGTTTTCACGGACTATCTTCAGCGTGTGAACCGAGATTTTTTTCGCAAGCGAAATCTTAGCCGGATCATCGTCCATAAGCACTATATCGGCCGCCTCTATTGCCGCGTCCGAGCCGAGCGCGCCCATCGCTATGCCTATGTCGGCTCTTGAGAGCACGGGAGCATCGTTTATTCCGTCGCCGACAAACGCCAGCTTTTCTTTGGGCTCTTTTTTGTCAAGGAGCTTTTCGACCTCCGATACCTTATCGGCAGGGAGAAGCTCCGAGTGAACCTCGTCTATGCCTATTTCCGCGGCTACCCTGTCGGCAGCGGCCTTGGAGTCGCCCGTGAGCATTACCGTCTTTTTGACACCGTGCTTTTTGAGTTCGCCGAGAGCAAGCTTTGTATTGGGCTTTACAACATCTGATATTACAATACAGCCGGCATATTTTCCGTCCTCGGAAACATACACAACCGTACCCTCGTTATGCTCGTTTGTAACGGCGATATGCTCTTCTTTCATCAGCTTTAAATTGCCGACTAACACTCTTTTACCGTCAACTGCAGCCGAAACACCGTGGCCTGCAATCTCTTTTATATCTGTAACGCCGTTTTCGTCAATATCCTTGCCGTAATATTTTTTAAGACTGAGGCTTATCGGGTGACTCGAAGCGCTCTCGGAATACGCCGCCAAGCGTACAATGGAATCCTTTGTGTATCCGTTTTCGGGATATACTCCGGTTACCTCAAAGACTCCCTTTGTAAGAGTTCCGGTTTTATCAAACACAACATATTTCGTATCTGAAAGCCCCTCAAGATAATTGGAGCCTTTTACAAGTATACCGTTCGCCGAAGCACAGCCTATACCCGCAAAAAACGAGAGCGGAACCGATATTACAAGAGCGCACGGACAGCTGATGACAAGGAAGGTAAGCGCTCTGAATATCCAATCGCTCCACATGGCCGTGTGACCGGCAATAAGCCTTATAACCGGAGGTAAAATTGCGAGTGCAAGTGCCGAAAAGCAAACCGCCGGAGTGTAATATCTTGCAAATTTTGTTATGAAATTCTCGGAGCGCGACTTTTTCATACTTGAATTTTCAACAAGGTCAAGTATTTTTGATACGGTTGAATCGCCGAACTCCTTAGTGGTTTTTACCTTGATGACGCCGGTCATATTGATGCAGCCGCTTATAACCTCATCGCCCGTTTTGACATTTCGCGGCAGGCTCTCACCGGTTAAAGCACTTGTATTGAGCGATGTGTCACCGCTTGTAACAACGCCGTCTATCGGGATTTTTTCACCGGGATTTACGGTTATTTCGGTACCGACCGCCACTTCGTCGGGATCGACCTTTTCGAGTTTTCCGTCAACCTCGACATTTGCATAGTCGGGTCTTATATCCATTAAGGCGGAAATATTGCGTCTGCTCTTGCCGACAGCTATGCTTTGGAAAAGCTCGCCTATCTGATAAAAAAGCATAACGGCAACGCCCTCTTTATAATCGCCGAGTGCTATGGCACCGACGGTAGCAACCGCCATAAGGAAATTCTCATCAAAGACCTGACCCTTAAAAATGCCTTTAACGGCCTTTTTGAGAATGTCGTAGCCGATTATAAAATACGGTATCAGGTTTAAAACAAGCCAAATGTATTTATTGAGAGTTATAAATTTGCCGAGGACGGAAAGACATACTATCAGCACAGCCGAAACAATTATCCGCCACAGAACGTTTTTCTGTTTTTTACTCATAAATATCTCCCTCACTTATTTTTTTGCCGAAAGCGGCATCTCATAACATCAGATATATATTTCGCAGTCGTCCTCTACTCTTTTGCAATTTTTGAGGACTTTTTTCATAACGGCTGCCTCATCGGCACCGTCGTCAAATTCTACTTTCATTTTTTGTGTCATAAAAGATACAACGGCTTCACGAACGCCGTCGGTCTTTTGAGCGGCTTCCTCCATTTTTGCGGCACAGTTTGCACAATCGACTTCTATATTGTATGTTTTTTTCATAATAACAACCCTTTCTTCGGCTGCTCTCTTTCGGAACAGTTGAGCAATCATTCATTTGTTGTCTATATTATAGTTGAACATATGCTCAATTGTCAATATGTTTTTTTAAAATTTTAAATTTTTTTATTTTGATGAAGCATCATTTCTAAAGCGAAAATTCGCACGGATAAAAGTCTTTCTGTCTGTACGATTTCACATAGAAAGTGAAAAAAGCCCCGAATAATGTTTTCGCATATTCGGGACCCTATAAATTATTCAATTCTGACGGAATATTATATCGACAATATAATCGCCGATTTTATATCATGTATATTTAAGAGGCCTTAATCGCCCAAGTGCTGATGGCGGATATGCTCGTCCGCTATTTCGATAACGGTTGTAATGTGCTCATCGTCAAAGCTGTAAAATACATGCTTGCCGTCTCGGCGAGCCTTAACTATGTTGTTCGCCTTTAAGAGCGCAAGCTGATGAGACACGGCTGACTTAGTCATACCGAGTGCTGCGGCAAGGTCGCAAACGCACACCTCGCGCTTATCAAGTGCCATAACTATTTTGGCTCTCGTGGGATCGCCGAGGACTTTAAACA
>OMCL01000198.1_pt1 | contig 12057 bp, 8 predicted proteins | sample 1645071 | NCBI WGS metagenome assembly OMCL01 (sample SAMEA103958162, study PRJEB25191) | human gut metagenome
CTTTTTGTTTGAAGTATTTCCTTATATTTGCAAGTCTATTGATGACAAAATGAATACTATTCATCTATTTTAATTTTAAATAAACTATGGCAGACAGTAAAGAAAAACTCTTCTCCGACTTTTCTCCCGTTTCCACTGAGCAGTGGATGGAGAAAGTTACCGCAGACCTGAAAGGGGCGGATTTCTATCCCCTCTGCTATGCACAGGCCGCCCGTGCCCTGCGGGCCCATGAGGCTCTTGTGGCCGGTGAAGCAGAGGACGCTGATGTGCTGCGCGCGCAAATCGATGGGGAACACGCCTGCCGTCTGCGACGCGTCGACCACGAACAGCAGTCCGTGCGCTGCGCAGAACGCGCCGATGCGCGTCAAATCAAGCAGATTCCCCGTCAGATTTGAGCCTGCCGTGCAGATGACGGCTTTGGTATTTGTTTGCAGCAGCCGATCAAAATCGGCATAGTCGATACAGCCCTTCCGGTCTGCAGGCAGGAAACTGACCGAAACGCCCCGCTCCATCTCGCGGTACAGCGGGCGCAGGACGGAGTTGTGCTCCAGATCGGTCGACAGCACGTGGTCGCCCGGCGCAAGCAGCCCGGAAATGGCGATGTTCAGTGCCTCGGTCGAATTGGCCGTGAAGCACACATGATCGGCGCGTTCGCAGCCGAAGAGCGCGGCCAGCGCCTCCCGCGCGGCATAGATCGTCCGGGACGCGGCAAGGCTTTCCGCGTGCGCGCTGCGTCCGCTGTTGCCCATGGTTTGCATCGCGTTCACGACCGCATCGATCACGCACGGCGGCTTATGCAGCGTTGTGGCCGCGTTGTCAAGATAGATCATTCCGTCGCCCTCCCGTCAGATGGAACTATTATAATACAGAAACCGGGCGGACTGCAACGTGATCCGCCCGGTTTTTGTTCGGCTATTTCGAAAACGCGCCGCTCACAGATGTGCGTCCGTCTGTGAGGCGCGGCGCAGGCCGAGGTCCGCCGCGATGAAAAACGCGACCACAAAGCAATAGAACACGACTGTCGCCCACGGTCTGCGGACGGCAAGCAGAACGTCCCAGATCCCGTGCAGCACGACCGGCATGAGGATCGCCAGCGCGCACAGAACCGTCCGCCTGCGGCCATTCCCCTGCTTTTCGGCCTGCTTGCCCCGGCTGAGGAGCAGTCCCATCGCAACAGCAAAGAAAAAGTGCCCCGGCACGGACAGAACCGCCCGCGATACCGCCGTCCGGAGGTCAGACTGCACGACAAACAGAATATTCTCCACCGCCGCGAAGCCCAGCGCGGAGGACACGGAGTAGACCACCGCGTCGAACCGGTAATCGAACGCCGGGTGCTTCCACGCGGCAAGACGCACAGGGACGATCTTGCAGACCTCCTCGCTCACGGCGACCACCAGGAAATTGTCCAGCAGCAGATACGCCGCCGAGCGCCGGTTCAGCGCACTGCCCAGCGTCCGCGACGCAGAGAGCTGGATACCCGCCGCCGGGAGCGCCAGCAGCGCGCCTGACAGCAGCAGGATACCGAGCAGCCTGCGCGGTTCTTTTTCAATGCGGTCGAGCTGGTAAATGCGGACAAACAGAATGACCGCCGGAACCAGCGCCGCAAGGGACAGGTAATAATTCAAAGCGACTCCTTTTCTATGTGCGCTGTGTCCCCGCCGCCTCCCGCAGCAGCTCCTCGGCGGATACGCCGTAGAGCCTTGCAAGGGCGAGCAGATTGGATGTTGACGGGTCGGACGCGCCGGACTCCCACTTGCTGACGGCCTGCCGGCTGACGCCGAGCGATTCTGCGACAAACTCCTGCGTCATCTTGCAGCGCGTGCGGTGCGCTTTTAACGCTTCGCCGAGCGTTTTCTTCGCCTCGGCCTTTTCCTTCCGCACCTCGCCGGAACGCAGGTATTTGAGCAGCGCCCGGATCAAAAGCACGAACAGAAATACGGTCGCGCCGAACATGCAGATGCCGAACAGTCCAAAAATCAGTGTTCTCATGAGAGGATCCATCCTTTCTGTATTTGGGATGGCTTCAGTATTGCAGAAATCCCCGGTTGCCGCCACCAACTATCGCGCAAAAAGCGGTTGCGGCGGGTTATTTCAGCAGCTTTTTCAGATACTGCCCCGTGAAGCTCTCCGGGCAGGCGGCGATCTGCTCCGGCGTGCCGCAGGCGACGATCTGCCCGCCGCCGGAGCCGCCCTCCGGTCCGAGATCAACGATATAGTCCGCGACCTTGATGACATCAAGATTGTGCTCGATGACGAGCACGGTATTGCCCGCGTCGACCAGCCGCTGCAATACCTCGATCAGCTTGTGCACGTCCGCCATGTGCAGGCCCGTCGTCGGCTCGTCGAGGATATAGAACGTGCGGCCCGTCGCTCTTCGGGAAAGCTCCGTTGCGAGCTTGACGCGCTGCGCCTCGCCGCCGGAGAGCGTCGTGGCGCTCTGGCCGAGCTTGATATAGCCGAGGCCCACGTCGACGAGCGTGGCGATCTTATTGCGGATGCGCGGCAGATTGTCAAAGAAGGCCAGCGCCTCCTCCGCCGTCATGTCAAGGATATCCGCGATGTTCTTGCCCTTGTACAGAACCTCGAGCGTTTCGCGGTTATAGCGCTTGCCGCGGCAGACCTCGCAGGGGACGAAAACGTCAGCCAGAAAGTGCATCTCGATCTTCACAAGGCCGTTTCCGCTGCACGCCTCGCAGCGGCCGCCCTTCGTGTTGAACGAGAACCGGCCCGGGCCGTAGCCCCGCGTGCGCGCGTCGGCCGTCGACGCAAACAGGTCGCGGATGTCGTTGAACACGCCCGTATATGTCGCGGGGTTGGAGCTTGGCATACGCCCGATGGGGCTCTGGTCGATGCCGACGACCTTGTCCAGATGCTCCAGCCCCTCGATGCGGTCAAATTTCCCCGGACGGGTGCGGGCACGGTTGAGGCTGCCTGCAAGCTTTTTATAGAGAATTTCATTGACGAGGCTCGACTTGCCGGAGCCGGACACGCCGGTCACGCACGTAAACGTGCCGAGCGGGAATTCGACGTCAATGTGGCGCAGGTTATTTTCCGCCGCGCCGAAGATCTTCAGGCTTTTCCCATTGCCCTCCCGGCGCGTTTCGGGCAGGGGGATCTTCTTTGCGCCGGACAGATACTGGCCCGTGATGGAGCGCGGGGCGGCAATGATATCGTCGACTGTGCCCGCGGCGATGATCTCGCCGCCGTGCACGCCGGCGCCCGGGCCGACATCGACGATGAAATCGGCGGCGCGCATGGTGTCCTCGTCGTGCTCGACGACAAGCACGGAGTTGCCGATGTCGCGCAGACGGCGGAGGGTGTCGAGCAGCTTGTCGTTATCCCGCTGGTGCAGGCCGATGGACGGCTCGTCGAGGATATACAGAACGCCGATGAGGCTCGAGCCGATCTGCGTGGCCAGCCGGATACGCTGGCTTTCGCCGCCGGAAAGCGTGGCGGCAGAGCGCGAAAGCGTCAGATAGCTCAGGCCCACCGCCTGCAAAAACGACAGCCGGGAGCGAATTTCGCGCACGATCTGCTCCGCGATCACGGCCATGGAGCCGGTCAGCTTCAGATTGTCGATGAATTTCAGCTCCTCTGAGATGGGCATGGCGCAGAAATCCATGATGTTCATGCCGCCGACAGTGACGGCAAGGCTGATGTCGGACAGGCGCTTTCCGTGGCACTTGGGGCACGGGCGCTCGGACATACACTCCTCAAGCTCCTTGCGCATGGCGTCGGACTGCGTCTCGGTGAGGCGCCGGGAGACGTTATTGACAACGCCCTCAAACGGCCGCTCCAGCGTGCCGCGCCCGTTGGCGCGCTCATAATAGATCGTGAGCTTTTCCGTGCCCGTGCCGTAGAGAATGACGTCGAGCGCTTTCTGCGGCAGCGCATCGATGGGGTCGCTCAGAGAAAAGTGATATTTTTTCGCCAGCGCCTCAAAATACATCCGGGAGATGGAGTCGTCGCGGACGTTGTTCCAGCCGCTGGCCTGAATCGCACCCTGCAGGATCGACTTGGAGCGGTCGGGGATGATGAGCAGCGGGTCCGCGACCTGCTGCGTACCGAGTCCCGCGCAGACCGGGCACGCGCCGTAGGGGTTGTTGAACGAGAACATACGCGGGGACAGCTCCGGCATGGAGATGCCGCAGTCCTCGCAGGCGTAGTTCTGGGAGAAGAGCGTGTCTTTGTCCCCGTCCAGCTCGTTGAGAATGACGAGGCCGCCGGAGAGATTGGAGGCTGTCTCCACGGAATCCGTCAGTCTCCGGGCAAGATCGGGCTTCATGATGAGCCGGTCGACGACGACCTCAATGTGGTGCTTTTTATTCTTGTCGAGCGCGATATCCTCCGTCAGCTCGTACAAACTCCCGTCGACGCGCACGCGGGCGTAGCCGCTGCGCCGGGCATCCTCGAAGACCTTCTGGTGCTCGCCCTTTTTGCCGCGCACGATGGGGGATAAAATCTGGAACTTTGTCCGGTCGGGCAGCCCCATGATCTGGTCGACGATCTGGTCGACCGTCTGGCGGCGGATCTCCTTGCCGCACTTCGGGCAGTGCGGCGTGCCGCAGCGCGCCCACAAAAGGCGCAGATAGTCATAAATTTCCGTGACCGTGCCGACCGTCGAGCGGGGATTCCGGCTGGTGGTCTTCTGGTCGATGGAGATGGCGGGAGAAAGGCCGTCGATGGAGTCAACATCCGGCTTGTCCATCTGGCCGAGGAACATCCGCGCGTAGCTCGACAGCGACTCGACATACCGCCGCTGGCCCTCGGCAAAGATCGTGTCAAAGGCCAGAGACGACTTGCCGGAACCGGACAGACCGGTCAGGACGACCAGCTTGTCGCGCGGAATTTCAACGGAGATATTCTTCAGATTATTGACGCGCGCACCCTGCACGCGGATACAGTTTTCCATGGTTCGCTCCTGTGTAGAAAAAGTAGAAAAATGAGAAATCGAAGAAATCAGTCTGCTTATTATACCAGATTCTTTTGAAAACTACAACATGATTTTCAAACAAAAGTTTTTAAATCTCAAAAGCAGAGACTTGCGGCTTCTGATGGAACATGCTATAGTATAGAAAATTCAAGCAGCGGGGAGGCAAGCGTATGCGAAACCTGTTAAAGCTGGTGTTTCAGCGGGTCGTGGCGGTGTCGTTCGGCATTGCGCTGCAGATCATATTTCTGATCGTGATGGCGACGTATCTGCGGACCGACTTTTTCTGGATCCGGATCGCCATGAACGTGCTGAGCTGGGCAGTCGTTATTTATATCATCTCGTGCGGTGTCAATCCCAGCTATAAGATCGCGTGGATCGTGCTGATTCTGGCCTTCCCCGTGGCGGGACTGACGATCTATCTGCTCTTCGGCGGCAACAAAATTTCCAGCTACGAGCACCGGAAGATGCAGTCGATCGAGGCCGTCACCATGCAGCAGCTGCGGCAGGACGAAGCGCCCTTATGGGAGCTGGCCGCCGCTGAAACGCCCGCGTTCAACCACGCGCGCTACCTGCTCTCGGCCTCCGGCTACCCCATCTACGACGACGCGGACGCGGAGTATTTCCCGAGCGGCGAAAGCTGCTACGCTGCGATGCTGGAGGAGATCAAAAAGGCGGAGCGCTATATTTTCATCGAGTTTTTCATCATCGCCACCGGCAAGATGTGGGACCCCATGCTGGAGCTTCTGCGCCAAAAGGCGGCGGCAGGCGTCGACGTGCGCGTCGTATACGATGATTTCGGCTGCATCACGCGGCTTCCCATGGGCTACGCGAAAAAGCTGCGCGAGATGGGCATCCGCGCCCACGCGTTCAACCCCTATATCCCGATCCTTTCCGCCCGCCTCAATAACCGCGACCACCGCAAGCTTCTGATCATCGACGGCAAGGCCGCGTTTACCGGCGGCGTCAATCTGGCCGACGAATATATCAACGAATACAAGCGCTTCGGTCACTGGAAGGACTGCGGTATTCTCGTGCGCGGCAAGGCCGTGTGGTCAATGACGGTCATGTTTTTGTCCCTCTGGGGCTACGTTGACCGGTCGGAGGAGGATGTGAGCCGCTTCCGCGCAGACTATCCGGAAAAGCGGGGCGGCACGGGCTTTCTCCAGCCGTTCGCCGACAGTCCGCTCGACAACGAGGACGTCGGCGCGACGATTTTGCAGTCCGTCATTTCCTCTGCGCAGGAGCGGATGTGGATCATGACGCCCTATCTGATCCTGGACGATAAAATGACCACGGCGCTGTGCGTCGCGGCAAAAACAGGCGTCGACGTGCGCATCATCACGCCCGGCATCCCGGACAAATGGTATGTCCACGCGGTCACGCGCGCAAACTATGAGGAGCTGACGCGCGCAGGCGTGCGTATCTTCGAATATACGCCGGGCTTCATCCACTCCAAGGTCTATCTGGCCGACACGAAGCAGGCTGTTGTCGGCACGGTCAATCTGGACTTCCGCAGCCTGTATCTGCATTTTGAAGACGCCGTGTATCTCTATGACACCACTGTGAACGCACAGGTGCAGGCGGATTTTGAACAGACGCTTCCCCAGTGCAGAGAGATCACAGCCGAGCAGTGCCGCCATACGCACCTGACGCAGCGTGTGCTGCGGGCGCTGCTGCGGCTGCTCGCGCCGCTGATGTGAGCGGAAGCGGAAAGGAGACGCCCATGTCCATTCACGACGGCCACCGCGACCGGATGCGCAGGCAGCTCAAAACCAGCAGCATGGACTCCCTTTCGGACGTGCAGGTGCTGGAGGTGCTGCTGTATTACGCTGCGCCGCGCGGCGATACGAACCCGACAGCGCACGCGCTTTTAAGCCGCTTCGGGACGCTCGACAGCGTGTTTTCCGCGCCGGAATCCGAGCTGAAAAAAGTAAACGGCGTCGGAGACGCCGCCGCGCAGCTGATCCGGCTCGTGCCGCAGGTGGCGCGGCGCTGCCTCATGAGCCGCAGCGCACAGATCGAGATTCTGGACACCACGTCCAAATGCGGCCAGTATCTGCTGCCGTACTTCCACGGCGAAAGCGAGGAGGTCGTGTACCTTCTGTGCCTCGACGCGAAGTGCAAGGCGCTCGACTGCGTGCTCATCCACCGTGGCGGCGTGAACGTCGCGTCCATCGCCGCGCGCAAGGTCGTCAAGGCTGCGCTGGACGCGAACGCGACCTCCGTCGTGCTTGCGCACAACCACCCCAGCGGCCTTGCGCTGCCCAGTCCCGAGGACCGGCAGACCACGCTGGTATTAAAGGCGGCGCTGGAGGCAGTCGGGATCGTGCTGGCCGACCATATCATTGTCGCGGACGACGATTTTGTCTCCCTGCGCGACGACGGCATTCTGGAGGACCCGTATGAACTTTAAGCTGCACTCCCAATTCAAGCCCACCGGCGACCAGCCGCAGGCCATCGAGAAGCTGACGCAGGGCCTCAACATGGGCCTGAGCGATCAGGTCCTGCTCGGCGTGACCGGCTCCGGCAAGACGTTCACCATGGCGAATATCATCGCCAACGTCAACCGGCCCACGCTGGTCCTCGCGCACAACAAGACGCTGGCTGCGCAGCTGTGCTCGGAATTCCGCGAGTTTTTCCCGGAAAACGCCGTGGAATACTTCATTTCCTACTACGACTATTACCAGCCTGAGGCGTATATCGCCCAGACGGACACCTACATTGAAAAGGATTCCGCCATCAACGACGAGATCGAGCGCCTGCGCCACAGCGCGACGAGCGCGCTGTCCGAGCGCCGGGACGTGATCGTCGTCTCGTCCGTGTCGTGTATCTACGGCCTGGGCGACCCGATCGACTATAAAAACATGGTTATTTCGCTTCGCCCCGGCATGGAATACGACCGGGACGAGCTTATGCGCAAGCTGACCGAGATCCGCTATGAGCGCAACGACCTCAACTTCGTCCGCAACGCCTACCGCGTGCGCGGCGATACGCTGGAGGTCTATCCCGCCTACTGGTCTGGCCGGGCCATCCGCATTGAGTTTTTCGGCGATGAAATTGACCGCATTTCCGAGGTCAACGCCGTCACCGGCGTACCGGAACGCATTCTGAACCACGTCGCCATCTACCCCGCGTCGCATTACGTCGCATCGAGAGAGAAACTGGCCCGCGCCATGAAGGACATCGAGGCCGAAATGTGGGAGCAGGTGCGCTTTTTCGAGGAGCACGACAAGCTGCTTGAGGCGCAGCGCATCCGCCAGCGGACGCAGTACGATCTGGAAATGCTGCAGGAGATCGGCTTCTGCTCCGGCATCGAGAATTATTCCCGCGTCATTGCCGGCCGCGCCCCCGGCACCCCGCCGACGACGCTGCTGGACTACTTCCCCGACGATTTCATCCTCTTCGTCGACGAGAGCCACGTCACGCTGCCGCAGGTGCGCGCCATGTATAACGGCGATCACGCGCGCAAGAAAAGTCTTGTTGACTACGGCTTCCGCCTGCCATCGGCGTATGATAACCGCCCCCTGACCTTCGACGAGTTTACAGACCGCATCCATCAGGCCATCTACGTCTCCGCCACGCCTGCCGAGTATGAGCGTTCCCGCGCCGGACAGATCGCCGAGCAGGTCATCCGGCCCACGGGCCTTCTTGACCCGGAGGTCTTCGTGCGCCCCATCGAGGGGCAGATCGATGATCTGATCGGCGAGATCAACGCCACGACGGACAAGGGCGAGCGCACGCTCGTCACGACGCTGACGAAGAAAATGGCAGAGGACTTGACGAAATACCTGACTGAAAACGGCATCCGCGTGCGCTATATGCACTCGGACATCGGGGCTATGGAGCGCATGGAGATCATCCGCGACCTGCGCATGGCGAAGTTTGACGTGCTGGTCGGCATCAACCTGCTGCGCGAGGGCCTTGACCTGCCGGAGGTGTCGCTGATCGCAATTCTGGACGCCGATAAAGAAGGCTTCCTGCGCTCGGAAACGAGCCTCATCCAGACGATTGGACGCGCGGCCAGAAACGCGCAGGGCCGCGTGCTGCTCTACGCGGATAAGATCACGCCCGCCATGCGTGCCGCCATGGACGAGACGGCAAGACGCCGCCAGATCCAGGACGACTATAACAGGGCGCACGGCATCGTGCCGAAGACCATTGTAAAATCCATCCGCGACCTCATCGAAATTTCCGCCTCCCCCACGCCGGAACACAAGGGCAAGGGCGGCGTAAAGATGACGCGGCAGGAGCTTGCGCGTGAGATTGAAAAGCTCGAAGCGCAGATGCGCAAGGCCGCGCACATGATGGAATACGAATATGCCGCTGTGCTGCGCGACGAGATCATCCGCCTGCGCACGGAGGCAGACAAGAAATAACATGACGACAAGAAAAGAGCTCCTGCCGGGCGTGTTCCTCACGTCTATCCAGGACGGGCGGTTCAAGACCGCCTGCTTCAGCCTCAGCTTCCTCAGGCCGCTTCGCGCAGGCGAGGCGGCCATGAACGCGCTGCTGCCGAGCGTACTCCTGCGCGGCAGCGAAAAAACGCCCTCCATCCGCGCCATCGCCGACCGGCTGGACGAACTGCACGGCGCGTCCATTGGTGCGCTGGTGCGCAAAAAGGGAGAAATTCAGCTCACGGGCCTGTTTGCCGACTGTCTGGAAGACCAATATGCGGGCGAGGCCGTTTTTTCGCACCTGCTGGACTTTGTCTCCGAGCTGCTGTTCTGCCCGCGAACGGAACACGGCGCGTTCGTGCCGGAGCTTGTCTCGCAGGAATGCCGGAATCTGCAAAACGCCATGCAGAGCGTACTGGACGACAAGAGCGCGTACTGTGAGCGGCAGCTGCTCCGGGCCATGTGCCGGGGCGAACGCTACGCCTGCGGCCGTCTCGGAGAGCCGGAAGAGCTTGATAAAATCGACGTGCGCACGCTCTGGGCGCACGATAAGTCGGTGCTGGCCTCGTCGCGCGCGGAGCTTTTCTATCTCGGCAGCAAATCCGTCGGAGAAGCGGAGGCGCTGCTGCAGCCGCTTCTGGCGCATCTGCCGCGCACGGCCTGCGTCCCGGTCGGAACAAACCCCGGCCCGCAGCCGCAGGCGCTGCGGCGGTTTTCTGAAGTTATGCCGCTTGCGCAGAGCCGGATCTCGCTGGGCTTCCGCACGGATGTGACGCTGCGAAGCGCGCAGTATCCCGCGATGCTGCTTCTGAACGCGATGCTCGGCGGAGGTGAACAGAACCGGCTCTATACCGTCGTGCGCGGGCGGATGGCATTGTGCTACGAGGCCGGGAGCTGGTACGACGGACACAAGGGCATTCTCGCTGCGTCCGCAGGCTGCGGACGCACGGATCTGCCCGCTGTCGAGCAGGAAATTCTGCATCAGCTTGCGGAGCTGGCCGCGGGCCGCTTTTCACAGTCTGAGCTGGAAACGGCCCGCACGGGGCTGCTTTCCGATCTGCGGCTGCTGTGCGACAGCCCCGGCAGACTCGATGAATTTTACACAGGCCGGGCAGCGGAGGGCATTTCGCAAAGCCCCGCCGAACTGGCCGCAGCGCTCTGCGCCGTCACGGCGGAGGACGTCTGCGCCGCTGCGCGGCGCGTGCGGCCCGATGCGGTCTATACGCTGGAGGAAGCATGAGCTGGAAGGACTATCCCGCGCTCAGTGAGCGCTGTTATCTGGAAACGCTGCCGAACGGCCTGCGTCTGCGCGTCGTGCCGAAGCCGGGCTTTGCCGGGAAATTCGCGTTTCTGGGCGTGAATTTTGGCTCATGCGACACACAGCTTCCGCAAAACGGCGGCTGGCAGACCGTGCCGGACGGCACGGCGCATTTTCTCGAGCACCGGATGTTCTGCCTCCCGGACTGCGACCCGGAGACGGAATTTTCCCGCCTCGGCGCGGAGGCGAACGCCTTTACCGACTATGCCATGACCGGCTATTATTTCACCTGCACCGACCGCTTTGACGACTGCCTGCGCCTGCTTCTGCGGATGGCCTCGACGCCATATTTCCCGCAGGAGGCCATGGCGGCCGAGCGCGCCGTCATTGCCGATGAGATCGCGCTCTATGATGATTCGCCCGAGGACTGCGTGCAGGAGCGGCTGTGCCGCGCGCTCTACCGCCGCCACCCCATCCGCATCCCCATTGCAGGCTCCCGCCGCTCCATCCGCGCCGTCACGCCGGAGCTGCTGCGGCGCTGCTTTGACGCATTTTACGTCCCGTCCAACATGGCGTTCACCGTCATGGGCGACGTGGACGCGGAGGCCGTCTCGCGCCTTGCGCGGGAGGTCCTGCCGCCGGACTTCTCGCCGCCTCCCGCGCGTCCCTGCGGTGAAGCGGAGCCTGCTCGCGCGTTCCGGCACAGAACGCGCCGGACGCTCCCGGTCAGCCAGCCGGTGTTTGCCATCGGCTTCAAGACCGCGCCGTCCGCCGACCCGCTCCGGCAGGAGCTGACCGGACAGCTTGCCGCAGAGCTGCTGCTGGACGAAAGCTCCGCGCTGTACGAAGACCTTTATACACGCGGCCTGATCGACGCGGACTTTTCCTCCGGCTTCACACGCGTCCCCGGCGCGGCGTTTTTGCAGGCCGGCGGCGCGGGCCGTGACCCGGAGGCGGTGCTGGAGGCCATTTTGCAGGCGCCGAAGGCCAGCTTTTCGCCGGAGCGCTTTGCACGGCTGAAAAAATCCGTGCGCGGCAGACTCCTGCGGGAGCTTGACGGATTCGAATCGACCTGCTATCGTATATGCGAGGCCATATTCGCAGGCGGAGACTGCTTCTGCGAGTTTGATCTGCTGGATTCCATCACGCTTTCCGACACAGAAGCGCTGCTGACGCAGACAGTCACACCGGAACGCGCCGCGCTCAGCGTTGTTGCGCCGGAAGAAGCGTAGATTTTGGACGCACCAATTGCAGGGGCTGATGCCCACATCGGCCCGGCAGAATGCACTATTTTAACCGAAATCTTCGGCGAATCCGTACTGCCCTGCAAATTTCGAATGCAAAGCGTTTTTATCGCAGATATTAAAACGCAGCTACCTACAAATCTGTTGTACCATAACAGGCGGCGCGTACCACAGCGCACGTAAGGTGACTTGGTGTGTTCGCAGGGACTAAAATTCAGGTCCTCGCCT
>OMCL01000220.1_pt1 | contig 11377 bp, 8 predicted proteins | sample 1645071 | NCBI WGS metagenome assembly OMCL01 (sample SAMEA103958162, study PRJEB25191) | human gut metagenome
CATAGCCTGCTTCCTTTCAGCTGTTTTTCAAGCGCTCTTCCATGCGGCTGTTCAGCACGAGGTTCTTCACGGCCTCCACGATCACCCGCACAAGGCCGATGATCCAGAATCCCTGTAATTCCATCACAATGCCATCCACCATGCCCATGCTGATGGCACCGCTGGTCATTTTGGCCAGGGCACGCAGCGGCATGTTGTACTGGAACAGCACATTCAGGTCCGGCTTGCCGCGCTTGTAGCTGGCGTTCAGCAGTGCGGTAAGCACCAGCCAGATCAGCCAGCCCAGCGGGCTGCGGCTGTGGTCCAGCTCGCCCAGGGTCATGTTGCGGTCAATTTTAACTTTTCCCTGCTGCACCGGGCGGCCCAGCAGGGTGGCCCATTCGTCATCCGGCACGCTCTGCACCTTGCCGCTGGTATAGTGCGGCAGATGCTTGCCCGCATAGGGGTTGGGTGCGCCGGTACCGGCCACTTCCACCACGGCGGTCAGGCGGATGTCCGCACTGGACGCGCCGACCCGCAGCTCATAGCTGCCGCCTTCCACTTCCCAGCTGTCGGTCTTGGTGTTCCAGTAGCGGAATGCCTTGTCGTCCAGCGGGATGGTCACGGTCTTGCTTTCGCCGGGCTGCAGCTGCACCTTGGCAAAGCCTTTCAGCTCCTGTGCGGGGCGGAACACTTCTGCCCCGGGTTTTGCCACATACAGCTGCACGATCTCTGCTCCGGCGCGCTTGCCGGTGTTGGTTACGGTCAGGGTCACGCCATTGGACGCGGCCTGCAAATTGCTGTAGGCAAAGCTGGTGTAGCTTAACCCATAGCCAAAGGGGAATGCCACCGGCACACCGGCGGTCTGGTAATAGCGGTAGCCGACATACAGCCCCTCGCGGTACTGCACCATGCGGCCCGGCCCGGCAAAGTTATCCTTGGCGGGGGTATCCGCATAGGCGTTGACCCAGGTTTCGGCCAGCTTGCCGCTGGGGTTCACTTTGCCGGTCAGCACATCCAGCATGGCGCCCGCCCCCGCCTGGCCGCCCAGCGCACCATACACCAGGGTACGGCAGTGTTTGAGCCACGGGGTTTCCAGCGAAGCCCCTGCGCTGAGCACCACAACGGTGTTGGGGTTGGCCTGCTGCACGGCCTTTAACAGTTCGATCTGGTTGTCCGCAAGGCGCATATCGCCGCGGTCCAGACCCTCACTTTCCTTGATTTCATCCAGCCCCAGGCAGAGCAGCACCACTTCGGCCTTTTGGGCCAGGGCTACAGCCTCGGCCTGTTTGGCGGCATCCGGTTTGCCCTGGCGGTCAAAGCCGGGGGCAAAGCCCACGCTGGCCAGGCCGCTCTCTTTCAGGCAGTCCAAAAAGGTATCCACCTTGATGGAGTTGACGGCGCTGGAGCCCGCACCCTGATAGCGGGGTGTCTGGGCAAAGTCGCCGATCACGGCAACTTTTGCGCCCTCGGCCAGCGGCAGCAGGTCGTTCTCGTTTTTCAGCAGCACAATGCTTTCGGCTGCGGCGCGGCGGGCCAGGGCGTGGTGAGCGTCCGCATCAAAGGTGCGGCTGTGGGACTGCACGGCGGCATGGGTATCAAACACCAGCGTCAGCAGCTCGTCCAGCCGGGCGTCCACATCCGCTTCGGTAATTTTGCCGCTCTGCACAGCCTGCATCAGCTCGCGCACCGCGTCCCCGCCGGGGGCGGGCATTTCCAGCGTGGAGCCGTTCTGCACGCCCAGGGCATGGTCATTGCTGCCGCCCCAGTCCGTTACCACAGCGCCGTCAAAGCCCCATTCCCCGCGCAGGATGTCCATTAACAGGTGGCGGTTCTCGTTGGCGTAAGTTCCGTTGATGAGGTTATAGCTGCTCATGATGGTCTTGGGCTTTGCTTCCTTGACCACGATCTCGAACCCGGTCAGGTACAGCTCCCGCAGGGTGCGTTCATCCACCACGGAATCCGACGCCATGCGGCGCAGCTCCTGGCTGTTGACGGCAAAGTGCTTGGGGCAGGCGGAGATGCCGTTGGACTGGATGCCCCGCACATAGCCCGCTGCCATTTTGCCAGAAAGATACGGATCCTCGGAGAAATACTCAAAGTTGCGGCCGCAGAGGGGGCTGCGCTTGGTGTTCAGGCCCGGCCCCAGCAGCACGGCAATTTCCTGCGCGGCGGCTTCTTCGCCCATGGCCCGGCCGATCTGCTCGCCCAGGGCGGGATCCCAGCTGCACGCCACAGTGGCTGCCGTGGGGAAACAGGTGGCCGGAACACTGGGGTTCAGCCCCAGGTGGTCCGCCGCCCCGGCTTGCTTGCGCACACCGTTGGGGCCATCGGACAAAGTGATAGCCGGAATGCCCGCCTTTTGATAACCGCGGGTGGTAAAGGTACCCGCGCCCGAAAGCAGCGCACATTTTTGTTCAAGCGTCAAAGCTTGCAGTTGTTTCTTTTGCATAAGGTGGTTCCTTTTCTTAAAAACAGCCTTGCGGCCCACCGCACAACCGCGCAAAGTCGGCGTCGATGGACCGCAGGGCAGCTGCACAGCTTACAAATTACACTTTACTGTGCCTTTTTCTTCTTGTAGCTTTTGAAGGTGAGAACTTCCAGCACGACCAGCAGTACAGCCAGCAGCACGTCGACCACGATCATAGCGGTACGCCAGATGGGGGTGGAAACAGTGTTGGCCGGGTCGTAAACGCGGGAGTTGACCACGGTGTACATGATGTTCTTGCAAGCCTGACGCATAGCCTTAACGCCGGTAGCACTGGTGGTATCGGTCAGGTGGTTGGTGGCAACGTCGTAGTTCTTCAGCATCAGGTCGCAGCCGTTGCGGATGGCCCTATCGGAATCCATGTAGTCAGTGAAGTGGAAGCCGTCGGTGATGACCATACCGCGGAAGCCCCACTCGCCGCGCAGCACGCCGTTCAGCAGTGCATTGCAGGCACCGGCCCACTGGTTGCCAATATAGTTCCAGCTGGACATGACGGCCTTGCAGCCGCCCACCTTGGCGCTGATCTCGAAGGGACGCAGGTAGATCTCGCGGATAGCCTGCTCGTCAGCCCAGGTGCAGAGCAGCTTGCTCTGGTTGGTCTGCTGGTCGTTCAGGGCAAAGTGCTTCATGTAAGCGTAGACGCCGTAGCTCTGGGCACCGGCAATGGAGCTGGCACCGATGTAACCGGCGAGGACGCTGTCCTCAGAGTAATATTCGAAGTTACGGCCGTCAAAGGCGGAACGGTGGCCGTTCATGGCGGGGGCGTACCAGCCGGTGACGTTCATCTCGCTGCCCATGCGGCCGATGCTCTCGCCGTAGCGGCGGGCCAGGTCGGTGTTGAAGGTGGAAGCGATGATAATCTCGGACGGGAAGCCAATGGAAGAAACGCCGGTAAAGTTGTTGTTGATGGCAGCGGGGCCGTCGCAGTCGATGGTCGCGTACTTGTCAACGCTGGCCTCGGCCTTGGTCTGGTAGCCGCCCAGGGCGATCAGGTCGTCCATCTCGGTGACGGTCATCTGGTCGAGCAGGGTATCCCAACGCTCGTCGTCGTAGTCAGCACCGCGCAGGTCAGCCAGCTTCAGGCCGTTGTTGGCACCGGTAACGGGCATCTCATCGTTGGGGTCGTTGAAGTCCTCAGGGGTCCAGTTGTGGTCGTTGTACAGGGTGCTCATGCTTTCCTCAGACATGGTGTAGTCAGAGGGAGCAGCAACAGCTTCGGCATAGTTGGCGAAGTGATCAGCACGGGACAGGGTGACGAGCTTGTCGTCAGCGAAGTCGAACTTGGTGGTAGCAGCCTCGGCGTCGGTGCTGCGGGGGTTGGACTCGTCATAGACGATGGTAGAAGCGACGTTGTAGGTCTTGGAATCCAGCACCGTGTGGGAATCCTCGTTGATGCTGATGATATAGTCGCCCTCTTCCAGCACATAGCAGCCCTTGTCCTTACTGTCAAAGCTGGCCATGTCCTCGGTGTTGAAAGTCAGGGTCAAGGTCTGGGAAGCGCCCGGCTCAATGGAGTCGGTCTTGCCGAAGGTGACGAGGTTGGCGGAAGCCTTCTCAATGCCGCCATCGGTGTACGGCGGGTTGAAGTAGACCTGCACGGCGTCCTTACCGGCCACACTGCCGGTGTTGGTGACGGTGACATCCAGGGTGATGGTGCCGTCAGCCTCGGTCATGGAGTCGATTTTCTGGGTAAAGGTGGTGTAGGACAGGCCGTGGCCGAAGGGATACTGCACGGTCTTGTCATAGTCGATCAGGCCCTCGGCGGCGGCAGTCTCGTAGAACTTGTAGCCGACGTAGATGCCCTCAACATAGTTGACGAAGTGCGGGGGAACCAGCGTTGCATCACCGCCAAACAGGCTGGCAGCGGTGTAACCAACGGAATCCGCATTGGTGTAGGCGAAAGCGCCGATGTTGTTGAAGTACGGTGCAGCGGTCAGGTCGTAGACGAAAGTGTCGGCAGAGTGGCCGGAGGGGTTGACCTCACCGGCAACAATCTCGCCCAGGGCGTTGAAGCCGGTCTGGCCGGTGCCGGGGCACCAGATAACGCTCTTGATCTGGGGGTGCTCATCGACGAAGCCCAGCTCGAGGGTGTTGGCAGCGTTGTAAACCAGCACAACGTTGTCGAAGTTGGAGCAGACGAGGTCGATCATGTCGCGCTCAGTCTTGCTCAGGGAGAGGTAATGCTGGCCGTCCTCGAAGTCCTTGTACTCGGTGGAGTTGTCGGTGTAGTTGGCGGTGCTCATATCGGTGGGCAGGTCAGCAAACTCACCGCCAACGCGGCTGATGACGACCATCGCAGTGTCAGAGAAAGACTTGGCGTTGTCGATCAGCTCTTGGGTGTAGCTGGCGGCGGTGGGTTCGGGCAGGGTCCAGTTATGGTTGCTGTAACCCAGCGCCGGGCGCTCGGCGCAGTAAGCGGTGTAGAAATCGCTCAGCTCGGTGTTGGTGTTGATGCCCGCGTTGTGCAGGCCATCCAGCAGGCTGACGGTGGGACGGTCGGCAGAGATCGCGCCGGCGCCGGTGCCGCCGTAGACAGGGCCGACAGAAGCCCAGCCAAAGACGTTCAGGTTGCTGCCGGACGCGAGGGGCAGTTCGTTGTCATCGTTCTGCAGCAGGACGATGCCTTCCTCGGCAATCTCGGTGCACAGGGCGTTGGCCTCTGCACCAGATTCTTCGGTGATAGTGCCGTTGCCAGTGACCAGGTCGAGCATGGTGCTCATGGGGCCAAAGGCAACCAGGTTGAGCATGATGCCGAAAGCCAGCAGCACGGCCAGGCCGGACTGGGCGCGCACCATGAATTTGGTGGGCTTGGCCAGTTTCTTGTTGACCGCCATAGCGATCAGTACGATAATGGCGGCGGCAACCACAACGCCAAAGAAGATGAGCTGCGGGATGCAGTTATTGACCACATCGGCAACGTCGTCCAGGTTGACGCCCATATTTGCCAGGGTAAGAAGCAGGGTGTTCATTGTTTTCCTCCTTTTATTGTGCCGCCCTCCGGATGGCGGCTGACGGGATTTCCGCTTTTATTGATGATATTGTACCAAAACAATTTTCTTTCGGCTCATTTTTTGCACAAACTGTTGTTTCCGTTGCATGTTTTGCAAAAGTTTCAAAAACATTTCATTTTTTGTTGTGCATCTCTCACAAAGCATCTCGACCCTGTTTTGTGCACCCCGCCCAAACACCAAAAATGGCCGGGTGCCTTATCCTAGACCCCCAGCCATCCATTCAGCTTTTCTGCGGCAGCAGCACCCGCAGCGTAAACCACTCATTCTCCCAGTGCAGCGTCATAGTTCCGCCGCGCTTTTCGGCGGCGGCGCGCACACCGCGCAGGTCGCTGCCGCCATGGGTGTTGTGGCGCGGCAGGCCGTCCGCGCCCAGCTCCACTTCCTGCGCGCAGTAGTTTTCAAACCGCAGCATCACAAAGCCGTTCTGGGCGTACACCGCCACCCGGATCAGCCGCTTTTCGTGGTCGGGCTCGGTCTCCACGCTCTCCGTTGCGTTGTCCAGCGCCGTGCCCACAATCGTGCAGATCTCCCCTGTCTCCAAAAAATCCAGCAAATGCCCGTCCGCCACGCAGGTCATCGTGATGTGGTGCTGCTGGCAGTACAGGCTTTTGGCCGTCAGCAGGGTGTCCAGCACCGGGTTGCCGGTCTTGTTCTCCGCCTCGTACTGGCGGATGCCGCTTTCCATGGCCGCCAGCGCCACATCCTGCTTGGCGTGGTCCCGCTCCGCCCGGATGGCCGCAATCTGCATTTTCAGCTCGTGGTAGCGCCGGTTGATCAGGCGGATGTTCTCCTTGCTCTGCTTGTACTGCTCGTACTGGCGGTGCAAAACACCGTCCAGCTCCGCCAGCTCGCTGTGCAGGGCGGCTTCGCGCAGCTGCTCGTGCTGCACCGTCAAAATCAGCACCCCGGCCAGGTCCACCAGCGTGCGGATGTAAAACATGTTCATGTTGGCTTCGCTGCCGTTGGCAAAGCTCAAATTGCTCACGGCAAATGCGGTCAGCGCCATGACCACCGCCACAAAAGTTCCTGCGGGCGTTATTTTCAGCTTCCCGGCCGGGCCGGGGCGGCGGTTCTCCACAAAAAGCATCGCGGCAAAAATGCCGCCGTACACCGCCGCCAACAACAGCAGCGAAAGCGGCTCCGCCCCACCGCGCTGCGGCCACAGCACGCAGTGCAGCTGCCATTCCACGCTGGCCGCCAGCTCCGCCAAAATAAAGGCTCGCGCGCACACATAACCCGCTTCCAGCAGCGTAATGCTGCGTGTGACCCACAAAAACAGCAGCATGGAAAGAATCGCCATTGCCATGCAGGGAATCCACCACGCCAGCGGAACTTTCCCCGTGGCCTGCAAAAACGCCCCCAGCAGCACCGCCCAACCGGCTTCTACGCCCCAGATCACGCGCTGATCCATCCGCGGCGGCAGCCTGTGCGCATACATCAGCGCCGCCAGCACTTCCGCCAAAGCGGTGTACAGGCGGGGAATATCCGGCAATGTCGTCATTAGCCCGCACCCCCAATATAATCCGCCAGCCCCGCCATAAAGGCCTTGCGCCGCGGGCGGCTGATCTGCAGCGTATACGGACCAACCTGCACCATATCCTGCTGCACGCCGGAAACCTGCGCCAGATTGACCAGATACCCGCTGTTGCACCGTGCAAACGCCCGGCCCACCAGCTTTTCCTCATAGTTTTTCAGGGTGCCCGGCACCACAAAATCTTCTTTTTCGGTGTAAAAATGTACCTTGTGGCCTTCGCTTTCCAGGTAATAGATTTCCGCCGCGTCCAGCCGCCGCATGCCGCCGTCCACCGCCACGGCCAGGTAATGCCGCTCCCGCTTTTCCAGCTGTCCCAGCGCCTTTTGCAGCTGCTGCGAAAACGCAAAGTAGGGCACCGGTTTCAGCACATAATCCAGCGCCCCAACGGCATATCCGCGGATGGCATACTGCGCCATGTTGGTAATGAACACGATCAGCACCCCGCCGTCCCGCTCCCGGATGCGGCGTGCGGTCTCCATGCCGTCCAGGTGCTTCATCTCCACATCCAGAAAAATGATGTCGAACTGCGGGCGGTAATTTTCCAGAATTTCCATCCCGTCCGCAAACTCCGTTACCTCAAACGGCGTGCCGTACTGCCGGGTGTACCGCTGCACATACCCCGCCAGCTGTTCCCGCACCGCCGCCTCGTCCTCCACAATCGCAATCCGGGTCATCTGCTGTTCCCCTTTCTCAACATCACACTGCGGCCCCGCACAGTCCACATCTGGTGCGGCTTCTTAAGGTGTATCTGAAAACAAAGAAAATGACGGATATTTCACAAGCGCAAGACGGATTTAAGGCAAAGAGCCGCGGGAATCCTTTATGGATTCCAAGGCTTTTTAACGCAAAATCCCGCTGCGTTTGTAGAAATAGACGACATTTTCGACTTTTCAGCTGCACCATCGATTGTTTTTAGTATAGCACATACAACCATACACAGTAAATGCGGAGTGGAGCAGTTTGTTTGCCCTCAAAGCGTTTTGTCGGTCGGGGCTGCCAGACCTGGCCAGCCCTGGCATATTCTGTGTATGGATTGCAACAAGCCGATGCAGCCCCAATAAAAGCAAACTCCGGGAGCAATGCAGACCCCGGAGCTTTTTGATGTCAACTTTTCAAAGCGATTATTTGGATTGTGCGGCAGACACCTTTTGCTGGTAAAGTTTCATTAACTCGGCAACACAGGCGCTTTCGCTGGTTCTTGCGGCAGTTCCTTTTATGAATCCGTAAGCGTCCATAACGGCGCGGTCATTAGCCTGATGGGCTTTGCGGAGTTCCGGCGGCATGGTTAAGTCGTCGTACAAGTCGGCTAAGCTGCTGTCCGGGTAAAGGGCGCGTGCGTCCAGAATCGCTTTCGCGGTTTGTTCGATTTTGGCTTTCTGCTGTTCGGTGGGTGTAGGCCACGGAAAATTGTTGTACACCACATTGATGGAATAGCTGTAATCACTCTTTAGTCTACCACACACAGCCCGCATCCAAGCCATATGAACATTAGATGTCAAAATACCAAAATGGTACATGGTCGCATTGTTCAGACGCATTTTGCTTCTCCTCCTTTCTGACCGCTGCATCACAATCCGAAGACTGCTTGCGTTGGTCGTCTATGTACGCCGCAATATCGCGGTACATCAGACAGGCAATACGGTCAATATCAAATTTTGACATCCTAAAGTCCATACTGCCCTCTTGACATTCGCGAAGTTGTAGCGTATCATGGTGATACTTTCAATATATTTAACTCGGTTGTATCACCATGATTAGTATAGCAGTATTTACTCATGTCCGCGATAGTCAAACCATACGCGCCATTTTACACGCACTCGGTTGTCTCATATTTAGGAGGAACTATGAACATTACATTTTGTGATGGAATGCTTTTGCAAGTTGACTTATATGACAACAAGGCCACCGTTCGTTCAAAGCAAGAAATTGGAACAGAAACCATAAATTTTTATAACTACTTTGCACAATATCGCTTGTCCCCTAAAGAGCAACTTTTGAAGTTGTCGAATTGTCCAGATAAAGAAGCTATTGAAATCATTTCCGGGCAGCCTCTTGCGAATCAATTCTTTTTAGATTACATTAACAGCCGCACAGATATTTATCCACAAAGTAAACAGGCTGCCACCGAAGAAGCCCTGACCTATACCCTCAATCTTGTTCAGTATGCCTTTTCGGATTTGGACGCTGCTTTTTCAGAACGTCCCGGTGCTGACGATACCAGCACACAGCGATTCGACAAAACCGTTTATCTGTTCACACACGAGGAACTTGAAGACGGTCAAACCGTTTTCAAGCCCAACCAGTTTACAACTTCCTTCGTTCTGCTGGATAACAAAATTGTTCTGGTATACACGGTAAAATCCTTGTATGAATATCTCTCCCTTGATTTCTACCACATTTATTTTTCATCTGATTCTGTCAAACAGGTCGCGGTCTGCCCCTGCTGTAAAAAGGCTTTTCGCAAGAGCCAGCAAAACAAACTCTATTGCAGCAAATCATGCAAGGATAAACACATCAAAGCCAATAACAAAAAAAGCCCCTACTATTCTAAATATCGCTATTTGCAGCAATACCATAATAGGCAACTTAATGAACTGCGTTCTCAAATGACAGATTCATCGCCACAAGTGAAAAAGCTGCAAGGTATTTATAACACTTGGAATGAATGGGCACACTCGGAATATGAGCAGGCAACCAAAACCTACAATCTTATGCAACAAGAAAAGTTCAAGTTCATTATCAATGTGAACGCCTACCGCCAAGCGCAGGCAAATAATAGCTTTCCGAATTTTGAAACCGAATCTGCTGAAGAATTTGGAGAACGGTTAAAATCAAAATGGAAAGAACTGAAAAGAGGTGTAAAATGACAATGGAATCCAAACGCGCCGTTATTTACGCCCGGTATTCGAGTAGCCGCCAGCGAGAAGAAAGCATTGAACGCCAAATTGAAATTTGCAATGACTATGCTGTCGCACATAATATGCTCGTAATCGGCTCTTATGTAGACCGAAAGAAAACAGGAAAAACCGATACCCGGCCTGACTTCCAGCGAATGATTTACGAAAGCAGCAAGCATTTATTTGACATTGTTCTGGTCTGGCGTTATGACCGCTTTGCCAGAAACTTAGATGACCACGGCGCATATGAACGGCTGCTCCACCAAAACAGCGTTGACCTAATTTCGGCAACCGAAGAAATCCCCGAAGGAAGTCACAGCGCCATCATCAAAGCCGTTATCCTCGGCGGTAATGAATCCTACTCTGTCGAACTGGCAGCAAAAGTATCAGACGGAATGCACCGCGCAGCTATGCAGGGGCAGACTTCCGGCGGGCCGCGTGTTTTCGGTTATCGCGTTGTAGATAAACACTACGTTCTCGATGAGGGCGAAGCACAGGTTATCCGCCAAATCTTCACATGGTACGACCAAGGGAAATCCATGACGGAAATCGTAAATCAACTCAACGCGCAGGGCGCTGTCAATGCCGCCGGAAAGCCATTCATCATTTCCGTCATGCGCCGTATACTGACCAATAAAATGTATATCGGTATCCGTCTATACAAAGGGGAAGACATCGGCATTCGCGTCCCGGCTATCATTGATAAGGAACTTTTTGACCGTGTGCAAATCCAAGTCGAAAAGAACAAATGCGCCCCTGCCAGAAACAAACCGCTAAACGACCAGTATCTACTTACGACCAAGCTGTTCTGTGCGCAATGTGGCAGCACTATGTCCGGCATCTCCGGCATTTCCAAAAACGGCAGTAAGTATCAATATTATTCCTGCACCAACCGTTCTAATAAAAAGGGCTGCACAAAGCACTATATCGGCAAAGAAGTCCTTGAAACCGCTGTTGTCGATACTGTTAAAAAGGTACTGCTGGCAAACAATATCCCCGAACTGGCGAAAGCCGTTGTCAAATGCTGCAACGATGCACAAGATAACGGCAACTTGCTGAAGCTCGAAAGCGAATTGCGCGAAGTGAACAAAGGTATCAATAATCTGCTTGACCTCATTGAAGCCGGGCGGAACTCGCAGGCAATGGCAGACCGCCTTGAACAGCGCGAGCAGCAAAAGAAGCTGTTGGAACAAAATATTGCGAAAGAAAAAGTCCTCCATCGGATACCGACAGAGGACGAAGTCATTTTCTTTTTTAACAACTTCATTCAGGGGAATATTGATAGTCTGGAATACAACCGTTATCTGATTGATATTCTCGTAAACAGTATCTATCTTTCTGACGAAGAAGACGGCACACAAAAAATGACCGTCCTGCTAAATACGCAGAACGGTCAAGAAACTGTCACATTAAACGACCTTACACAGTAGGAAATGGTGCAACAAAAAAGCCGCAACATTCGTTGCGG
>OMCL01000222.1_pt1 | contig 11328 bp, 8 predicted proteins | sample 1645071 | NCBI WGS metagenome assembly OMCL01 (sample SAMEA103958162, study PRJEB25191) | human gut metagenome
CGGCAAAAGCCCACGAACGAACGACGGCATATCCTCATGGTGGTCAGTCATGTATTTTGCCATGCAAATAACGATTATGAACTTTGCAAGTTCGGAAGGCTGAAATTGCAGCGGACCGATTTTAAGCCAACGCTGTCCGCCCTGCAGGTTTTTGCCGAAAAGAAGAACGGCAATAAGGAGCAGGATTATAAGCAGATATGCCATCCATGCAAAGCGTCGGTAGAATTTGTAATCCACGAACGAAAGCCCGAACATAACGGGAATGCCGATTGCAAGGAAGATAAGCTGCTTTTTTACGTAGTAATACCCGTCGCCCTGAAAGGACTGGGCATAATAATAGCTTGCGGAAAACAGCATAACAACGCCGAATGCGCAGATTGCCGCAACTGTAAGAAAAAGCAAGTAGTCCATGCCGTGTCTGCGCGGGCGCATTGTCGGCACGGGTGCAGCGGCGGGAGAACTGCCGCCGCGCCTTTCGGTGGAACGAATATGTGTTGCGTTGCTTTCCATCTCAACCTCTCTTATCGATTATTCCGAAACGGGAGGGACCGTTTCGGGCAGAATGCGGCATTTTTCGGCGGAAACTCAAGCCCGATGGGCGTGAATCAAAACCGCCTCAGAGTGAGTTTACTATTTCCTTAAATATGTCACCGCGCTGTTCAAAATTGTCGAACATGCCCCAGCTTGCGCAGGCGGGGGAGAGCAGCACTGCATCGCCGGGTTCGGCAAGGGATGCTGCTTTCAGTATCAGTGCGCGGAAATCATCCGAACAGGGGTAGATGTTTTTAAACCCTTCCTCTTTGGCCGCACGCATGATAGCTTCGGTGTTCGAGCCGTTTACAACAACAGCCTTAACTCTTCCGTTGAAGGCGCGGAAGACGGGGCGATAATCACTTTGCTTATCATAATTACCGACGCCGAGCATAAGCACTGTCGGCTTTGTCATTGCTTCAACGGCTTTAACGGTGGATTCGGGGTTTGTGCCTTTTGAATCGTTGTAAAAAGTGATTCCGTTCAGGCAGCGTGTGTATTCAATTCTATGCTCAACACCTTTGAATGATTTCAAAACATTGCAGACGACATCAGGCTTTACTCCCATGGACATAGCAAGGCAAACCGCACAGAGCGCGTTTTCAAGGTTATGTGCACCGATGATGCCGAGTTCGTTTGCGGGAATAAGCTGCGTTTCAACTCCGTTCATGCGGAAGATGATGATGCCGCTGCGGACAAAGGCGCCGTCCCGAACCTCATGCAGCCTTGAAAAGTAAAGCTTTTTTGCTTTTGTTTCCGCGGCCGAAACAATTGGATCATCCGCATTCAGAACGGCAAAATCCTGTTCGGTCTGGTTTTCAAAAATGCGCATTTTGGCCGCAATGTACGCTTCCATCGAGCCGAACCGATTGATATGATCCTCGGTGATGTTCAAAAGCCCGGCTGCATCGGCATGAAAGTCACGGATGCTTTCGAGCTGGAGCGCGGCGGTTTCCGCAACAACGGTGTCGCCCGGGCGCGTTTCGGATGCATGTTCGGTAATTGGAATGCCGATGTTGCCGAGAACAAACGTTTGGCCTTCGCCGTTTGCTTTGAAAATTTCGCCGGTAAGCGCAGTGGTTGTGGTTTTTCCGTTCGTGCCGCCGATGCACACAAAATGCGTTCCTCTGCTGCAATAACGATAACCGAGTTCAATTTCGCCGATAACTTCAATGCCGCGGCTCTGTGCCTTGCGGACAAATGGAGCGAAAATCGGAATAACGGGGGAAATAATCATCAGGTCCACTCCGTCCAAAAGTGTTTCGGGAGCTTCGCCGAGTTTGTCGGTGTATTCAATGCCGGAAAGGGCTTCCTCAAGCCCGGGAATGACAGGTTTCATATCGTTAATGATAACGTTATACCCGTTTCTGTAAAGCAGTTTTGCGCTCGAAATGCCGCTTTTTGCCATTCCGACGATCAGTGCGGTTTTTTTCATATCGAATCGCGTCCTTTCGTTGTTTATAGGTTTTATTCGGTGAATTAAGCTGCCTGCGGAACAAATTCGTATCTGCGGCAGTGCAGTCTTTTTAGATGCGGCCGTTCGGCGCAGCGGGGTTTTGAGAAGTGTGCCGATGCTCCTTCTTAAAAACCCGGTATCATTATCAGTCGTGCCAAGTGCCAACAAAAATCACGACTTTCGACGCCGAACGGCGGCTATGTGTTCAAAACGGTTCGCCCGAACCGCAGGAACCCATTGTGGGAATTCTGCAATGCAGAGTTATGCTGCATGATATAACAAACTCGGATTTGTTTGCTCTATCAAAGGAACAGTGCGAGTGCGGCAACGCAGGCAAGTGCGGTCACTATCATGTATCCCGAAACGACTTTTGTTTCGGGATAGCCCAAAAGCTCAAAATGGTGATGAAGAGGTGCCATTTTGAATATGCGCTTGCCGTGGCGCAGTTTGAACGAGCCGACCTGCAGCACAACGCTCACGGCGGAGGCAACAATGCATACGCCCATCAGCAGGAAGAGGAACGGGGAACGGCTGTAAATGACCATTGCGGACATTGCGCCGCCCAGTGCCATTGAGCCTGTATCTCCCATAAAGACTTTTGCGGGATAGCTGTTGCTCTTCAAAAAGCCGAGGCAGCCGCCGGCGACCGCAAACGCAAAAACGCTCATGCAAAGCATTCCGTCGCGGTTTGCAACGAAACGGGGTTCGTTAATGAAGCTGCCGTCGAAAACTTTTGCAAAATAGAGAAAAAGCACACCCATTGCAATGCTGTAAATCAGCGATACGCCGGAAAGCAGACCGTCCAAGCCATCGGTCAGGTTTGCACTGTTGACAACGGCAATTATCATGAACATCGTAAAGGGAATGTACCATCCGCCGAGTTCGATGCTGCCGAAAATCGGGTCATACAATGTTGAGCCGATAAAACTGCTTTTATAGGCATAGTACGCCGCTGCAAAGGACAGAAGAAGCTGTGCGATAATTTTTTGGTATGCGCGGAGACCGAGATTGCGCTTGCGCTTGACTTTTATAAAGTCGTCAAGAAAGCCGACAAGCCCGAACGCAAGCATGATAAGCACGGCAGGAACCGAAAAATCGAATGCAATGCCGTATATGCTGAATGCCGCAACTGCAATAATGATCGCGATTATGAACATAATGCCGCCCATTGTCGGAGTGCCTTCCTTTGCGGAATGTGCATGCGGCCCCTCGGCACGTTCAACCTGCCCGTACTTGAGTCGTCGGAGCATTGGAATGAACAGGGGAGAAATGAGCATGACCGCTGCTGCGGCGGTTATGAAAGCGAAAATCATCTTTTGCATAATACGAACCTCTTATATTTTTTCTTTGCACGGAACCGAAACGGCCCGATGCGCAAAACTGTGCCGAATACGGAATTATTTGCGCCCGCAGCGCATATCTTCAAGAATTTCGGCAACGATTATCTTTTCATCGAACGGATGCTTGATGCCGTTGATTTCCTGATAGTTCTCGTGGCCCTTGCCTGCAAGAACAACCACATCGTCCTTTTTTGCAATATTCAGTGCGTAACGTATTGCCTCGCGGCGGTTTTCAATAACAACGTACTCCGTTTTTTCGCTGCGCACACCTTCAAGCACCATGTTGATGATGCGCGTCGGATCTTCCGTGCGCGGATTGTCGGATGTTACAACGCAGAAGTCTGCAAGTTTTGCCACCGTTGCACCCATTATCGGACGTTTGGCATTATCCCTGTCGCCTCCGCAGCCGAACACGGCAATGACGCGTCCTCTGGCAAAACCCTGAACGGCAGAGAGCAGGTTGGACAGTCCGTCCGGTGTGTGTGCAAAATCCAGTATAACGGAAAAATCAAAGCCTTCCGCAGGAAGGGATTCCATCCTGCCGGAAACGCCCTTCACGCTTTTCAGCCCTTCCGCGATGGTGTCCAAATCAATTCCGAGTTTCATGCAGACCGATGCTGCAAGCATTGCGTTAAAAACATTGAAAAGCCCGGGAATGGAAACATTGATTTGCTTGTTTCCGTTCGGCGTCAGCATTTCAAATTCGATGTTGCGCGCACAGATTTCAATGTCGGCAGCGCGAACATCGGCTTTTTCGCAGCGAATGCCGTATGTGATGCTTGGAATATTGATTCCGCGAAGCAGCTCCGCACTGTGGCTGTCATCAGCATTCATAACGGCAAATTTGCTGCGTGTGAACATAATTTTTTTTGCCGCAAGATAATTTTCAAAAGTTTTGTGATAATCAAGATGATCCTGCGTAAGGTTCGTGAATCCGCCTATGAGATACTCGATTCCGTGAACCCTGTCCTGATCCAATGCGTGCGAACTGACTTCCATCACGATAAGCTGAACACCCTCGTCGCGCATAAGCCTGAACACACGCTGAAGCTCAACGCTTTCCGGTGTGGTGCGGTCGGTGGGGATGATTCTGTCGCCGATAAGGTTTCGAATCGTGCCGATCAGTCCGACTCTATAGCCCGCCTTTTCGGCGATCGCTTTTATCATGTATGTTGTTGTCGTTTTTCCGTTCGTGCCGGTGATGCCGATGACAGGGATTCCGTCAAGCGGATGACCGTAAAACTCAATTGCAAGTTCGGCCATTGCATGACGTGAGTTTTTCACAATAATCTGCGGCACGGAAAGAGGAAGCTCCCGTTCAACAAGGAGTGCGGCTGCGCCGCGGGCAACTGCACTTTCGGCAAATTCGTGTCCGTCTTTGAAAGTGCCGCGGATGCAGCAAAACAGCTCACCGCCGGTGAGTTTTCTTGAGTCGTATTCGATTCTGCTGATGTCGCAGTCGCTGCCGATTATGCGGCAGTCGGTATTTTTTGTCAGTTCACTTATAAGCATTGCTTTTCTCCTGTTATAAAGCAAGTATTGATTTTGCAGCAAAAAGTCTGCCTGTTGCGGAAATTAACCGCCTGTAGTCGAATAGCCGAAATAAACCGTTACGGATGAGCCGAATTCAACCTGCGTGCCCGCATAGATGCTTTGTCCGATGACATATCCGAACGGATCGGCGGGGTCGGCAATCATTGTAAGCCCGAGCTGTTTAAGCTCATCATGCGCCTGGAGCGCGGTTTTCCCGATTAGACTCGGCATGGTAACATAATACGGTTCATTGGTCGGTTCGGCAGTGTTCACACCCTCAAGTCCGGTGTACAGCAGAACGGAAGAGCCGATAACAACGCTTTGGCCCGCTGCCGGAACCTGCATTGTAACAACCGCATCGCATTCGAAAATGCCCTCAAGTCCGTACTGCGCAAGCAGTGCGGAAGCGTCAGCCGCGGACATTCCGACAAGGTCGGGCAGCTGAACCGTCTGATAGCTTGTTTCCGGGGTCAATCCGGGAACTTCCTTCAGCGTCAACACATTTTCAAGCACACGGCGAACGAAAGGTGCGGCAACCGTGCTGCCGAAGATTGAACTTACACGAGGCTCATCAACAAGGATGAGGCAGAGATAACGGGGTTCGTCCGCGGGAGCGAATCCGATGAATGAACAGATATAATTTCCCGAGGATACGCGGCCGTATTCGTCGTATTTCTGCGCCGTTCCCGTTTTTCCGCCGACGGTGTAGTTTGCAAGCTTTGCGTTTTTGCCCGTTCCGTTATCAACAACACTTTGCAGTATCTGACGAACGTATGCGGAGCTTTCCGCGCTGATGACCCTGCGAACGGGGGACGTATCGGCCTTGAATACCGTTTCACCGGAGGCCGATATGATTTCGTCAACGATATAGGGTGTGTGCAGTTCGCCTCCGTTGATTGCGGCACAGACTGCGCTTGCAAGCTGAATCGGCGTCACGGCAATGCTTTGCCCGAAGCCGATGCGTGCAAGATCGTTTTGGGTAACGTATTTCTGGTGAGTTACGATGCCTTCGCTTTCACCGACAAGTCCGCTGCCCGTGCTTTGCCCAAGGCCGAACGCATAAAGATAATCATAAAACTTTTCGGTACCCATTGTCAAGGCGAGTTTCATGAAACAGCAGTTGCAGGAATTTTCCGTGGCGCGGGTCAGGTTCTGGGAGCCGTGGCCGGCATGTTTCCAGCATTTGATGCGTTCGCCGTTTACAATATAACCGCCGTTGCAGTAGAAACTGTCCTCAAGATGAGTACTTCCGGAATCGAGTGCTGCCGCAAGGGTAAGGATTTTGAAAGTTGAACCGGGTTCGTATGCATCGGTTACAATGCGATTGCGGGAAAGCTCGGCAAGCATCTGCATGTCGTCCCTCGGAGGGGAGTTCGGGTCATAGTCGGGTTTTGTTGAAATTGCAACGATGGCACCGGTGTTGACATCCATGATGATTCCCTGTGCATTTTTTGCATTGTTGACCCGGACAGCTTCGGCAAGCGCGTTTTCAAGGTAACTTTGAATGTTTGCATCAACGGTAAGCTTCAGTGTTGAACCGTCCGTGGGCGGAAACTCCTGAATCATACTGTCGGCAATTTGGTTTCCCCTGCTGTCCGTTTCGGCAATACGTTCGCCGTCCTTGCCGGTGAGATACTTGTTGTATGTCAGCTCAAGCCCGCTTTGCCCGGTTCCGTCCGTGCTTGTGAACCCAATGGTTTGTGAAAGCAGAGTGCCGAACGGATAATAGCGCTTTGTGTCCGGTGAAATTCCGACACCGCCGCCAAGCTGCAAACTGCGGATTTCGTCGCAGGCTTCTTTGCTCACCTGTCGTTTGAGAATAAATTCACGAAGTTTTCCGCTTGAAACTCGTTCAAGAACTTTTTCATAGTTAAGGTTAAGAACACGACTGAGTTCCGTGGCAACACGAACTCTGTCGCTTTCGGAAATGGAATTCGGCCATATCACAATTTTGTAAACGGGGCCGTCTTTGGCAAGTGTCTGCCCGTTGCAGTCGATTATCATGCCGCGTTCGGCCGTAACGGTTGTCGGGCGCGTCCACTGGCTTAATGCCTTTTGCTGAAGCTCTTTTGCGTCAATAACCTGAAGCCAGAAAATGCGAATAAGGAGGACGAGAAAAAATAAAGCAAAAACAGGCAAAAGCCATGCAATCCGCTTGTATGTTGACCATTGCGGTTTCAGGGCTTTTTGTGCTTTTTTATTCTTTTTGCGATGTTTTTTGCCGGGGGGAACGGCTGTGATGCTCATTGCAGAATTACCTCCGAATATATATGACAAACGCCGGTCGGCTCAGAAAACGAACAAAGGATATATTTCGTTTTCTGCCGATCACCGCTTGTGTGCGCGCGGCGGACTCCGTTTTATCGGCAGGCGTTTTCGTCCGCCGTTTGCCGCTATTTTCTCGGGTGCAGGCCTGCGGTTTCGGCAGCGAGTCGTGCCGCTTCAAGGTCGATGGAGGAGCTGAGATCCATGTCAAGTTCTCCGAACCCGCGCTGGGCGGCGGCTATGCCGGCATTGATTTCGTTGATGTCGCGCTGAACTCCGGCAATGCGCTCAAAACGGAGAACTACCAAAAGCGCGGACATTGCGATCAACGCAACAAAAAGGAAAGCAGTCAGCTTAATTCCGACTTTGCGTTCACGCAGCGTGACGGAAAGCGGAATGCGCGTTTTCTGCGGGCGAATCTTTGGCTGGGTTTCTGCGGGCGCGGCAGTTTCCTGCCTGCGCTTGGGTTGAGCCGCTGCAAGCCTTGTGTCGTAAAGATAATCGCTTTTGTATGCCAATGAGCCGTTGTTTGGCGCATAGACACGCATTTCTTCAACAGTTCTGCCGTTAAATCTTGAATCCTTTGCCATTTTATTCGTCCCCCGTCGTGTTTATGAGTTTCTGCGCTGCGCGGAGTTTTGCGCTGCGCGATCTTGAGTTCAAATCCAATTCGGTATCATCCGCAACAAGCGGCTTTTTGGTAAGTATTGCAACCTCGGGCTTAAGTCCGCATACGCAAACGGGCGCATTAGGCGGGCAGGTGCAGGGGTTTGCAAGGTTCTTGAAAACGTTCTTGACGATTCGGTCTTCAAGAGAGTGAAAAGTTATGACAGTAATTACTCCTACCGGATTCAGAAAGCGGATTGCATCGCGCACCGCTTGTTCAAGTCCCGCAAGCTCACCGTTGACCTCAATTCGAATTGCCTGAAACGTTCGCCTTGCCGGATGCGGCCCGTCGCGCCTTGCCGCCGCCGGTATTGCATTTTTGATAATTTCGGCAAGTTCGGTTGTTGTTTCAATGGGCTTGTCCGCACGCGCCGCACCGATCGCATTTGAAATGCGTGAGGCAAAGCGTTCCTCGCCGTAGTCGCGTATGATTCGTGTCAACGCAGCTGTATCATAGCCGTTTACAACATCATGTGCGCTGAGCGGAGCGGATTTGTCCATTCGCATATCGAGCCGCGCCTCGCTTCCGTATGAAAATCCGCGCTCTGCATCGTCGAGCTGATGCGAGCTGACGCCGAGATCAAGCAGGATTCCGTCCGCACCGTTGACTCCGCGGGCATTGAGCAGTTCGGTAAGTTGAAAAAAATTGCCGCGAACAGCCGTGAAATTCGGAAAAACCGAAAGCCTTGCGGAGGCTGCGGCGATAGCTTCGCCGTCGCGGTCAATGCCGAACAATCTGCCGCCGGCAGGGAGTGAACGCAAAATTCCGAGGCTGTGACCGCCGCCGCCGAGCGTTCCGTCAACATATGTTCCGCCGCGTTCCGGACGCAGCAGGGACAGAACCTGCGGAAGCATTATTGGGGTGTGATAAGAGCTTGTGTTTATATCATTGAGCATCTTTTATTAACCTCCGAATGCGGATGATATGAGCGATGCCGCAGAAGAATTACCGGGAGTTTTATCGGAATAATTCTGAACATCGGAGCAAAGCTCATTAAGCGTGTAGTCGGCTTCCGCTGCCTCGAAATCATCGGGATTCCAAACGAGAATGCGATCTTCAACGCCGCAAAGCAGAACCTCATCCTTAAGGTTTGCATACTTTGCAAGCCATTGCGGAATCAGTATGCGTCCCTGCTTGTCAAGGGTACACTCTTCCGCGCTTGAAAAGATCTTTCGCTTGGCACGCATGAGGGATAAATCGGAGGGACGCGAGGAGGTTAGATCCTTTGCAAATTCAACAAACTTTTCGTACCGAAGAATCTGAAGGAATCTTTCTTCCTTTTTGACATCGGCAGGATTCAATCCGATAAGAACAACAACGTGATCGGAGGTGTCGGGACGCCACTTAACGGGGACGAAAATTCGCCCCTTGGAGTCCAAATTGTTTCTGGATTGCCCCAACAGCATATCGACACCGCCTTAATTTCGATTGAGTACACCGAAAATCCGCATTTCTGCAAAAAAGCGCGGAATTGATGGTCTTTATTGCAGAATAAGCCGGATTCGGCGTTTACTATGTAATGCATTACCCGTATCGTGGGATGTGTGTTGATTATATCATCAATCGCCCCACAAATCAACACCTTTCACCACTTCAATGAAAAAAATTTTGAATTTTTTTAAAACGGGGAAGCAGCCCTTGAAATACATCGGCAATACTGGTATTATAGCCCTGCCCGAAGGCAAACGCAGAACGAGACGTATTGAAAAAGTCTGATTTGACAATAAAATGTAAAATGCGACAAATACGTGCGAACCGCGTATACAGTATTCCGAAATTTATACAACGTAAGGAAAATGACTATGAAACTTGTTCTTGCAAGCGGCTCACAGCGCAGGCGCGAGCTGCTGACAATGTGCGGATATGACTATGAGATTATTGTCAGCAATGCTGATGAAACGATTGATGAAAATGACCCGGAGAGTTTTGTTCGTGCTCTTTCGCTTCGCAAGGCGAAAGAGGTGTTTGACCGTCTTTCTGCGGCGGGGCGGCGAGATTTTGCGGTTATCGGATCCGACACGGTCGTTGCTTTTCAAAAGGATGGGGAGACAAAGCCCGTGATTATCGGCAAGCCCAAAGACGCGGAGGATGCAGTGCGCGTTCTTTCAATGCTGTCCGGAAAAACCCACAGAGTTTTCACCGGAGTGTCCGTGATTGCGGATATCCCTGATGAAAACGCCGCCGCTCAGTGCAGCATTCGGAAAAAAGCGGAAATTCAAACCGAATGCAGCATTCGGGAAAAAGCGGAAATTCAAACTGAATGCAGCATTCAGGGAAAAGAGGAAATTCAAACTGAATGCAGCATTACGGAGGTCACGTTTGAAACTCTGTCTCCCGACGAGATAACGGATTATGTGAATTCGGGCGACCCGCTGGACAAGGCGGGTTCTTACGGCATACAGGGGCCGTTCGGCATGTTTGTCCGCGAAATTCGGGGCAATTATTTCACGGTTATCGGTATGCCGATTCCTGTACTGTACAAAATGCTTAAAAAAATAGGGATATTACCACACGGTTTTTACGAATGTATCGAATAGAGTAAGTGAGAAAGGTTTCTGCCGTGTGCGGCAACTTGGCGGTGCGGAACACTTTGCTTTGCCGTAAAAAGCCAAAAAAACCGAAAATTTTTGAATCGGAACGGGTTATTCTTTGCAAAAAAGGGAATAATTTCTTATAGGGACAGGGAGTGCAAAGACTGAATGCATTCCCCGTGCCGAGAAGGAATTGTTTCGGAGGTCGTTCAAAGATGTTCAAAACCGTTTTTGCAGCGGATATAGGTTCAAAATGCATTAAATGTGTTGCTCGGGGGCAAGTTGCGGCGGAGGAAACGGCAATCGCTCTTGAAGCAGGGGCAAAACTCACGGTCGCCGCAGCGGGCAATGCAGCACTTCTGCATCGCGGCGGTGTAATTCGGCCTGTTCGCGATGGTGCGGCGGCAAACACGCGTATGCTTGCGATGCTGCTCGGTCGGCTTGCATGCGAAAAAACCGGCAAGCGTACAACGGCATCGATTGAGCTGCATGCAGCGATACCGCATATGCTGCCCACGGTGAAGCAAAATGCTCTCAAACAGGCGGCACGTCTTGCGGGATTTCGTGCGCTTCAGGTGCATGATCCGCTTTTGATGGGTGCAATAGGGGCCGATGCGGATTTGTTTTCGGACAGGGCACATATGATTGTGAACATCGGGGCGGAAACAATGACTTGCGCTGCATTCGCAAACGGCGGAATGCTTTGGCAGGGATTTTCGAATGAGGGCAGCGCGGCTGTGGACAGGGCGATTCAAAATTGGTTCCGCGATGAACACAGGCTGCTGATAGGTGAGCGCATGGCGGAAATAATTAAACAGAACCTGAATAAACTGAGCTTTGATATTGAGGGGCGTTCTGCCGACGACGGTTTGCCGCAAACGGTACGCGCAAACGGTGCGGAGCTGCGGGCGGCTGCACAAAAAGGGCAAACGGCGCTCATTCGCTTTGTTAAGGATGCCGTGAAGGCTTTGCAGCCGGAGGCCGCCGCCGACCTTCTTGATACGG
>OMCL01000242.1_pt1 | contig 10492 bp, 6 predicted proteins | sample 1645071 | NCBI WGS metagenome assembly OMCL01 (sample SAMEA103958162, study PRJEB25191) | human gut metagenome
GGGCGAATGTTTCAAATGGGCGGGAAGTTTGGCGCGGTTTCCTTTTTGCAGATTGCCGCGCCGGAACTTTCAGACCGTATGCTTGCCGACTTCATGGAAGCGGAAAACGGGATTGTCGTCAATCTGCACATTCAGAGTATCGACCACAACGAAGCGATCAAGACGATCAAGCGGAAAATCACCGACCTTGACCGTATGAAAATCGAGGAACAGAAAAAGGCAATCCGCAGCGGCTACGATATGGATATAATTCCGTCCGACCTTGCCACCTACGGCGGCGAAGCGAAAAACCTTTTGCGGGATTTGCAGAGCCGGAACGAGCGAATGTTTTTGCTTACGCTGTTAGTTTTGAATGTGGCAGACACAAAGCAGAAATTGGACAACGACGTATTTCAGGCCGCAAGTATCGCACAGAAATACAACTGTATGCTCACCCGCCTTGACTACCGGCAGGAACAGGGGCTTATGTCCTCTATCCCATTGGGCGAAAACCTAATCCAAATCCAGCGGGGCTTGACGACTTCCAGCACCGCCATTTTCGTCCCCTTTACGGTACAAGAGCTGTTCCAAAGCGGCGAAGCGTTGTATTACGGCTTAAACGCATTATCGAATAACATGATTTTGTGCGACAGGAAAAGGCTGAAGAACCCTAACGGCTTGATACTCGGCACACCCGGCAGCGGCAAGAGTTTTTCGGCAAAGCGCGAGATCACCAACGCTTTTCTCATTACCGCAGACGATATTATCATTTGCGACCCGGAAGCGGAATATTACCCCCTTGTGGAACGGCTGAAAGGGCAGGTTATCAAGGTTTCGCAGAACAGCACGCAGTACATTAACCCGATGGATATAAACCTCAATTACAGCGAGGGCGACACGCCCATAGCCTTAAAGAGCGATTTTATCCTTTCCTTTTGCGAGTTGATTATGGGCGGCAAAAACGGGCTGGAAGCGGTTGAAAAGACTTTGATTGACCGCGCCGTTATCAGCGTGTACCGCAGCTACCTTGCAGACCCGAAGCCGGAGAATATGCCGATTTTGGGCGACCTCTACAATGAAATCAAGAAGCAGCCGGAAAAGGAAGCGCAGCGTATCGCGTCGGCATTGGAACTCTATGTAAACGGCAGCTTGAACATTTTTAACCACAGGACAAACGTTGACATTCATAACCGCCTTGTCTGCTTTGATATTAAGGAACTCGGTACACAGCTTAAAAAAGTCGGTATGCTTATCGTCCAAGACCAAGTATGGAACAGAGTAACGGTAAACCGCAGCGAGGGCAAGGCGACGCGGTATTACATCGACGAGTTTCATTTGCTCTTGAAAGAGGAACAGACCGCAGCATACAGCGTTGAGATTTGGAAGCGTTTTAGAAAGTGGGGCGGTATTCCGACAGGTATCACGCAGAACGTCAAAGACCTTTTGACGAGCAGAGAAGTTTCAAATGTTTTTGAAAACAGCGATTTTGTCTATATGCTCAATCAAGCCCAGGGCGACCGGGAAATCCTTGCCAAGCAGCTTAACATTTCACAGCAGCAAATGACCTATGTAACCCATTCCGAAGCGGGCGAGGGACTTATCTTCTATGGCAACGTGATTTTGCCCTTTATTGACCGTTTCCCGAAAGATACGGAACTCTACCGCGTGATGACGACCAAGCCCGGCGAGGTGTCGGCATGAGGATAGAAACGGATAAAATCTATTGCGGCGACAGCTTGCAGGTGCTTCAAACCTTGCCGGATAACTGTATGGATTGTTGCGTAACGTCCCCGCCCTACTATGCTTTGCGCGATTACGGCACAGACGGGCAGATTGGGCGGGAAGCAACGCCGGAGGAATATGTTTCCCGCATTACGGCGGTTTTCCATGAGGTAAAGCGGGTGCTTACGCCGGAGGGTACTTGTTGGCTGAATATCGCGGACACTTATTGCGGCACAGGCAGCAAAGCCGACCACCAAGACCCGAAATACCCCAAAGGCAGGAACGGGCAGCAAGTGGCGGTAAACCACCGCGCCCCCGGCTGCAAGCCGAAAGACCTAATCGGTATTCCGTGGCTTGTAGCCCTTGCCTTGCGGGGCGACGGTTGGTATTTGCGCAGTTCTATCATTTGGCACAAGGGAAACGCCATGCCGGAAAGCACGCGGGACAGACCGACGCGCTGCTATGAATATGTGTTTCTGCTTACCAAGTCGAAGAAATATTACTATGATTGGCAAGCAGTAGCCGAGCCGATAGCCCCCACAACAGCGGTACGGCTGAAAAGCGGAGTTGGGAAAGGCAACAAATATGCCGCTACCGTTCCGGGGCAAAACCAGCCGCAGAAAATCAACCGTCCCCGCGAGAAAGGCAGCTATACCGACGAAATGATTTCCCCCGTCCGCAGCCGCCGCAACGTTTGGGAGATCAACACAGTTTCCTATCGCGGCGGGCATTTTGCAGCGTTCCCGCCGAAACTTGCGGAAACGTGCATTTTGGCGGGCTGTCCTGTCGGCGGGATTGTGCTTGACCCGTTTTTAGGCAGCGGCACGACCGCAGCGGCGGCAAAAAGCCTTTCCCGCCGCTATGTCGGTATAGAGATCAACCCCGAATACTGCACCCTTGCAAAACAGCGTATTGGAGGTGATGAACATTGAGCAAGGAATTAAAAGCCCCCGACAAGGTAACGCAGAAAATGACCCGCGACGGGGCGGTTGCGGAAAACCTTACGACGGGCGAAACGACGAGTATCAGCGAAAGACCGCCGGAGGAAAACTATTCAGCCCCCGCAGCGGGAGCAGCGGAAAAAGCGACCCAACGTATCGGCACAGAGGTTAGCCGCCATTTAGAAAAGGGCGCGGAGAAAAAGACCCTTGACGCAGCGCAGCTTAAAACCCATACGTCCCGCTTGCAGTTTTCCGAAGCGGAACGGGCAACGCCGGAACTGCAAAAGGCAATCAAAAAATCCGATACGGCGGCTGACCGTTTAGACAAAGCGCGGGCAGCTATCCCCAAACAGACCAAAATCACAAAAGAGCGCGTTTTTGACGAAGCCAAAGGCAAAGCAAAGACGCGCCTTGCTTTTGAAAAGACGGATAAGCCCCCAAACGGCAAATTGCGCCATAACCCGTTATCCCGTCCGGCGCAGGAATTGGACGCCGCCGTACATGGAAAAATCTATGAGGTGGAGAAAGAAAACGTCGGTGTGGAAAGCGGACACAGGATAGAACTTGTGGGCGAGAAAGCGGGCGGCATGACGACGCGGGCAGTAAAACGCGGCATACGCAGCCATAAGCTGAAACCCTACCGGGCAGCGGCAGCAGCCGAGAAAAAGGCAGCAAAGGCAAACGCCGATTTTCTCTATCAAAAGGCGCTGCATGATAACCCCGCCCTTGCGCACTCTAACCCGATTTCCCGTTTTTGGCAAAAGCAGCGCATTAAAAAGCAGTATGCAAAGGCGTTGAAAACAGGCGGCAAGGTGAAAAAGACCGCCGAAGCCACCGCAAAGGCGGCGAAGAAAACGGCGCAGGAAACCAAACGGGCGACGTTCTTTGTCGTCCGGCATTGGAAAGGCTGTTTGATTGTGGGCGGGATTGCCTTTATCGTGCTTCTGTTTTTCGGCGGCTTGTCCTCTTGTTCCCTGTTCGGCGGCAACAGCGGCAGCGGCTTGATTGCGTCGTCCTATCTCTCCGAGGACGCGGATATTACAGGCGCAGAAAGCGCGTATGCCGCTATGGAAGCCGAGTTACAAGATATGCTGGACAATATCGAAAGCGAATACCCCGGCTATGACGAATACCGGGTAACGGCTGACGAGATCGAGCATGACCCGTATGTGCTAATCTCTATCCTCTCCGCTTGGCATGAGGGCGTGTTTACTCTCGATGAAGCGCAAAGCACCCTTGAAATGCTCTTTGAGAAACAGTATATCTTGACGGTTACGGAGGAAGTCGAGGTACGCTACCGCACCGAAACGAGGACGGACAGCGAGGGCAACGAATACGACGTTGAAGTACCCTATAACTATTACATTCTCAATGTGGATTTGGAAAACTTCAACCTCTCCCATGTTCCCGTTTACATTATGGGCGAGGAACAGCTATCCATGTACGCTATGTATATGTCGTCGCTTGGGAACAGACCCGATCTTTTCCCACAATCCGGCTATATCTCAAAATACTATGAAAACCCGCCAGCGGATTATGAAATCCCGCCCGCCTATCTGGAAGATGAACAGTTTGCGCGATTGATTGAAGAAGCTGAAAAGTATGTCGGTTTTCCCTATGTGTGGGGCGGCAGCAGCCCGGAAACCTCTTTTGATTGCAGCGGTTTTGTTAGCTATGTGCTGACGAACAGCGGCTTATACAATACGGGCAGACTTGGGGCGCAGGGGCTTTACAACATCTCAACCCGCGTTTCCAACCCGCAGCCGGGGGATTTGGTTTTCTTTACGGGTACATACGACACGCCGGGGGTATCTCATGTGGGTATCTACGTTGGCGAGGACGGGGACGGAAGCCCTGTCATGCTGCATTGTGGCGACCCGATACAATACGCAAAACTTGATACAAGCTATTGGCAATCCCATTTTTACGCCTATGGGCGGCTACATTACAACTGACTTTGAAAGGAGTTTATTTCTATGGCAAACACGAAACTTGACCGTATCGAAAGGGATATTGAGAAAACGAGGGCGAAAATCCTTGAATACCAAAAAAGGCTGAAAGACCTTGAAGCGCAGAAAATCGAGGAAGAAAACGCGCAGATCGTTCAAATGGTGAAAGCGGTACACCTTGACGGGGCGCAGCTTGCCGCGTTCCTCTCCGCTTACGCCAGCGGCGAAATTGCCTTGCCGCAGCCGGACGCAGACTATACCGACGAACAGGAGGAAACCGAAGATGAAGCATAAAAAACTGTTCCGCAGCGTTACCGCTTTGCTTGCCGCCCTTGTACTCATGGGCGGCTTTTCTGTTACCGCTTTTGCGGGCGGCGGTGACGTGAGCGACGAGCCGCCTACCCCCGTAACCGAAACCGAGCCGGAAGAAACGACGGGCGGCTATGAGCCGCAGCCTTTAACGCCGGAGGGCAACATGAGCCTTGTGGACGACATAACGGGCGAAGCGTCCGGCGATAAGCAGTTTATTACCGTCGTTACGAAAAACGGAAACTATTTTTACATCATCATTGACCGCGCCGAGGACGGGGAAAACACCGTCCATTTCCTCAATCAAGTTGATGAAAAAGACCTTTTGCAGCTTATGGAGGACGAACAGACCGAAACCCCCGCTTGTAGCTGTACTGAAAAATGCGTTGCCGGAAGCGTCAACACCGATTGCCCCGTTTGCAGCGTCAATATGAGCGAGTGCGCGGGCAAGGAAGCCGAGCCGGAGCCGGAAGAAACCGAGCAGCCGCAGGAGGAAGAAAAAGGCGGCGGCATGGGTATTCTGCTTGTCGTGCTGCTTGTTGCCGCAGCGGGCGGCGGCGCGTTCTATTACTTTAAGATTATGAAGCCCAAAAAGGACGCGGCAAAAGGTAGCAGCAACCTTGACGATCTCGACTTTGACGAGGACGACGAGGACGAGGAAGAATTAGAAACCGAGCAGGAGGACGAGGAAGTATGAAACTTGTAATTGCAGAGAAACCGAGCGTCGGAGCGGCGATTGCCGCCGTACTTGGCGCGAATGAAAAGCGCAGCGGATATTTTGAGGGCAGCGGCTACCTTGTGTCCTGGTGTATCGGGCATTTGATTAGCCTTGCGGACGCGGCGACCTACAACGAGCAGTACCGAAAATGGAAGTATGATGATCTCCCCATTGTCCCGCAGGATTGGCAGTTTACCGTTGCCAGCGGCAAGGAGCAGCAGTTTTCCGTACTCAAAGACCTTATGCAGCGCAGCGACGTTTCCGAGATTGTCAATGCGTGCGACAGCGGGCGCGAGGGAGAACTCATTTTTCGATTTGTCTACGAACAGGCAAATTGCAAAAAGCCCTTTTCCCGCCTTTGGATTAGCAGCATGGAAGAAAGCGCAATCCGCGAGGGCTTTTCAAACCTCAAAGACGGGCGCAGCTATGACGACCTCTATCAATCCGCGCTTTGCAGAGCAAAGGCAGATTGGCTTGTCGGGATTAACGCGACCCGCCTTTTCTCTATCCTCTATCACAAAACGCTGAATGTCGGCAGAGTGCAAACGCCCACCCTTACCATGCTGGTAAACCGCGACTATGCGATCAGCAGCTTTAAGAAAGAAAAATATCATGTTGTCCGTCTGGACGCGGGCGGTGTTTCGGCTTTGTCCGAAAGGCTGAACGAAGAAGCGGCGGCGCAGCAGATGAAAGCGGCTTGCGAGAAATCGCAGGCCGTTTGTACTTCCCTTAAAAAAGAGAAAAAGACCGCAGCCCCGCCGAAACTGTTTGACCTCACTTCTTTGCAGCGGGAAGCAAACCGCCTGTATGGATTTACGGCGAAACAGACCCTTGACTATGCGCAAGCCCTCTATGAAAAGCGGCTTTTGACCTATCCCCGCACCGACAGCAAATATATCACTTCCGATATGCAGGACAGCACAAAGGAACTCATTACCGGGCTTTGTTCGCTGCTTCCCTTTATGCGGGACGTGAAGCTGCAAGCAGACCTTACAAGGGTTTGCGATAACAGCAGAGTAACCGACCACCACGCTATTTTGCCGACAGCCGAGTTTTTGAAAGCGGGCTTTTCTTCCCTTGCCGACAGCGAAACAAAACTTATGACCCTTGTGTGCGCGAAGCTGCTTTGCGCCGCAGCCGCGCCCTATGAATATGAAGCGGTTACGGCGGTTATCTCTTGCGGCGGTTATACCTTTACCGCAAAGGGAAAGACGACGCTTTGCGAGGGGTGGCGTGAGATTGAAAAGCTGTCCCGCGCCGCGTCCGAGGAACAGGACGAGGACGCAGAGCCGGAAGCCGTTTTGCCGCCGCTTGCCGAGGGGCAGACCTTTGACAATCCGGCAGCGGATATCTCCGAGCGTTACACGCAGCCCCCGAAAGCATATACCGAAGATACGCTTCTGTCCGCTATGGAGAACGCGGGCAAGGAAGAAACGCCGGAGGACGCAGAGCGCAAAGGGTTAGGCACTACCGCAACGCGGGCGGGTATCATTGAAAAACTCATTAGCGCGGGCTTTGCCGAGCGCAAGGGCAAAAAGCTAATCCCCACAAAGGACGGGTATAACCTTGCCGCTATTCTGCCCGAAGTCCTTACGTCCCCGCAGCTTACGGCAGAATGGGAAACCCGCCTTACCGGGATTGCCAAAGGCAGCGACAGCCCGGACGATTTCATGCGCAGCATTGAGGAAATGACAGCGGGGCTTGTCAAAACCTATTCCGCGATTTCCGAAGATAAAGCGAAGCTGTTTGCCCCGCAGCGGGAAGCAATCGGCACTTGTCCCCGTTGCGGCGCGGCGGTTTACGAGGGCAAGAAAAACTACTACTGTTCCGACAGGGCGTGCAGCTTTGTTATGTGGAAAAATGACTTGTTCTTTCAGCAGCGCAAAAAGACTTTCACAAAGGCGATTGCCGCCGCCCTTTTGAAAGACGGAAAGGTAAAAATCAAAGGTATGTACTCGACCAAGACGGGAAAGACCTTTGACGGGGTTGTGCTGCTTGCCGACACAGGCGGCAAGTATGTAAACTTCCGCGTCGAGCAGAACCGAAAATGATAAGGCTTGATGAAAAGCAATACCGCGCCGTAAAGAAAATGACCCGCGCCGCTTGTGCAAACAACGATTGCGGGAATTGTCTGCTGCTGGACGACGGGGAAACTTGCGTTTGTGTGCAGAGTATCAGCTATTCGCTGCTATGCCGCTATTTCCGCGAAGCGGTATTACCCGCCGACAGGCAGCTTTGCGAACAGATCACCCGCAGCGGGGAAACCGATTTGAAGCGTTGCGCGGTATGCGGCAGCACGTTTGCGGCGGGCAGCAACCGGGCGAAATACTGCCCCGATTGCGCGGCAAAGATACGCCGCAGACAGAAAGCGGAAAGCGAAAGAAACAGGCGTTTACGGATAAAAACAACTACATAGCAAGCACAGCAAACGAGTACCCGTTTGCGAGAAATGCCCGCGCTGCTCTATGGGAAGCGCGGGCATTTTGCTTGTTGGGATAGTCCCAAACCCTTAAAAATCGAGAAAGGACGTGATGAAACAATATGCCGTATTCTTCATACGACCATGACAAATTGGAAACCGCCGAAACCATGCGGATAGAACGCCGGATATATTTTGAAGCAAAGGACGGGGATATTGCCCCTTATGCTTCCTTGCCGATTGCGCAGCTACTTTCCATGCGCAGCGAAAGCGCGGCGGCAGAACAGGCGATTTTTGACGACCTTAAAGAACGCGCCGCCGCATGGGAAGAACAGGCGGGAAGAACGCTTTTGCTGGATAAAACACTTGAATATGTGAGAACGCCGCACGTCCAGCACACCGCTAACGAGTGGCAGACCACCGAGCATAACCGCCATATTCGCAGCAACCGGGTATATCAGATGAATTACTACATTTACGAGAATACCCGCTACGACAAAGAAGCGCAGAAATCTATCCCGTATTCATGGACGCTTACATGGAGCGTGCGCACCAACAGCCCAAGCAGAACCCAAGCGAAGATTGCCGGACAAGATAGAAAGGTTTTCACCGACAAGGCAGCTATGGAAAAGTATCTGAATGGGCGTATCAAAGCGTATGACCGCTTGTTTACGGAAATCTCCCCGCCTATCCCGCAGGAGTACGCCGACTATTTCAAAGTAAACGGTATGCTCATGCCGGACTACACCATAGAGGGCGAAGAACCCCCGCAGCAGCAACAGGCGGCAGCTATCCCCGAAAATACCGGGCAGGAAAAGGAGCGTGAACACATGAGCGAACAGTTTTCTATTATGATAGGCAACCGCAGCCGCTTTGACGCGGGCGACCCCGGCGGCTATTGGTTGGATATGCCCGCCACAAAGGAGCAGTTGCACGAAGCTATGCGGAACGTCGGCATTACCGCCGACAACCCGCAGGATTTTTCCATTCGCGGCTATTCCGACGACCCGGAGAAACATATTGCCTTGCCTTATGAAATGGTATGCGCCGCCGACGTGGACGAACTCAATTTTCTTGCGGCGCGGCTCGAACAGCTTGACCCCGCCGAGGTTGGCAAGCTGAACGCAGCTTTGCAGCAGAAAAACGGGCTTGCAAATATTGGACAGGTAATTGACTTCACCTACAACGTGGATTTTTACGTCCATATCCCCGAAGTACATACCTACCGCGATTTGGGCGACTACTACTTAAATCAATCCGGCATGGTACAAATGCCCGAAGAATGGAAAGGCGGGATTGACCTTGCCGCTTTTGGCAGGAACGCCGCCGAGCATGAAAAGGGCGCGTTTACCGAATATGGCTATATCGTCGAAAGCGGCGACGAGTGGGAGCGTCAGTTTGAGGGGCGCGAAGTGCCGGAGGAATACCGCATTATGAGTTACCCGCAGCCGGAGCGCGGCGAACAGGATAAGACCTATATGGACGCAGCCGAAACGCAGCAAGCAGACGCACAGGCCGCAGAGCCGCAGCAGCCCCGCCCCGTCGTCCCCATTATCCTTACTTCCGAAAAGCCCGCCGAAAAGGTAAAGGAGATCACCGCGCGTTTGGAACAGGGCGTACAGGCGATTTTTGACAGCGACCGCTACAAAGAGTTTCTAACCGCTATGTCAAAGTTCCATGATTATAGTTTGAATAACACTATCCTAATTGCTATGCAGGGCGGCAATTTGGTAATGGGCTTCCGTCAATGGGAAAAGGAGTTTGACCGCCATGTAAAGAAAGGCGAGAAAGGCATTAAAATCTTTGCCCCCGCGCCCTACAAGGTGAAAAAGCTGGTTGATAAAATCGACCCCGAAACGAGAAAGCCCATGCTTGACCGCGAGGGAAAAGTGGTAAAGGAAGAAAAGGAAATCACCGTCCCCGCCTTTAAGGTTATAACCGTCTTTGATATTTCGCAGACCGAGGGCAAGGAGTTTCCCGACCTTTCCGTTAAACCGCTGCTTGCCGATGTGGAGCAGTACGAGGATTTTTTCGCCGCCCTTGAAAAAGCGTCCCCCGTCCCGATTGCATTTGAGCAGATCACAAACGGCGCAAATGGGTATTTCAGTTTGACCGACAAGCGTATTGCAATCAAAGAGGGCGTGAGTGAATTACAGGCGGTAAAGACCGCCATTCACGAAATCGCCCATGCGAAGCTGCACGATGTAGACTTAAACGCCCCGCCGGAGGAACAAAACCGCGTTGACCGCCATACCCGCGAGGTAGAAGCGGAAAGCGTCGCTTATACCGTCTGCCAGCACTTTGGGCTTGATACGTCGGATTATTCTTTCGGCTATGTGGCGGGTTGGAGCAGCGGAAAGGAAATGACCGAATTAAAAGCGTCCCTTGAAACGATACAGGCCACCGCAAGGGAACTCATTACCGAGATTGAGGGGCATTTTACCGAGTTGCAGCA
>OMCL01000245.1_pt1 | contig 10450 bp, 7 predicted proteins | sample 1645071 | NCBI WGS metagenome assembly OMCL01 (sample SAMEA103958162, study PRJEB25191) | human gut metagenome
CGCAGAGATCCAGGAACGGGAAATTACCCCCGCTGCCGGACGGCCTCATACAATAAAATTGCGGCGGCGTTCGATGCGTTGAGGGATGAAATGCGGCCGCGCATGGGAATACTGACTTTAAAGTCGCACGCTTCGGCGACAAGGCGGCTCATGCCGTCGCCCTCGTTTCCGATGACGATGGCTGCCGGACCCTTGAGATCGGCCTGATAGAGCGCCGTATTGCCGTCTGCCGCTGTACCGAAGACCCAGATCCCGGCCTTTTGCAGATCATGGATGGCGCTGACCAGATTGGCCACGCGCGCCACCGGCAGATATTCCAGCGCGCCCGCAGAGGCTTTGCCCACAACGGCGGTCAGACCGACGCTGCGGCGCTTTGGGATGATCACGCCATGCGCGCCCGCGCACTCTGCCGTGCGGATGATCGCGCCCAGATTGTGCGGGTCGGAAAGCTCGTCGCAGATGACGATCAGCGGGGCTTCGCCCCGGCTTTTCGCGTTTTCGAGAATTTCATCGACCGTTGCATAGGCGTGCGCCGCGACCATGGCAATGACGCCCTGATGCGCGCCCGTGGCCGAAAGCTGGTCGAGCTTGCGCCGGTCAGTTTCCACGACAGCGGCTCCTGCTTCCCTTGCCATGGAGGCCAGCCGTGCAAGGGCGCGGTCGGTTTCTCCGGCGGCGATGTAAAGCTTGTCGATGGGACGGCCTGCGGCAAGCGCCTCCTGTACGGCGTTGCGGCCCTCCAGCATATTTTCGGCGGCCTCCGCAGGCTCCTGCGCACGGCGGGCAGGCGGGCGGCGGTCGTTCCGGTTCCATTTTTTCTGTTCCATAATTTCTCCAGCTTATCATAATAATTCACAATATAGTATAACAGCTTCTTTCGGAAACCTCAATCCCAATCTCACAATTCACAGAAAATTTACCTGCCGGTGCAGGTTCTTCCTTGTAAATGCGAGGCGAGTGTGATAAGATTTGTAACAGAAAATTCCCTACTAAAACTTCCCACGTTTTCACAGAAGGAAGGTGCGTTTCTTGAATAACGACCCCAAAAACAAAAAACCGCAGGACAATAAGCCGCAGAACGGCGACGATGGACGGCAGGGCAGACGGATCATATTCCTGATGGTCGCGGCGCTGATCACGACGCTACTTATCAATTCGCTCTATACGACCATTGCCAACGCGTATCTGTCGGAGATCACCTATAACGAGTTCCAGACGTATCTCGACAAGGACGAGATCGCCGAGCTGGAGTTCCAGTCCGACCGCATGGTCATCCTGACGCGCGACGAGGCCAAGAAGCCGTCGTCGCAGCAGCGGCTATACTACACCGGCTATATCCCCAACGTTTCGAATGACGATCTGAAGGACCGGCTCGACGCGCAGGGCGTGGAATACAACACCGAGATCGTCGAGCAGGCCAGCCCCATCGTGACCTTTGTCGTCACATGGCTGCTGCCGGTCATCATCATGTATGCGCTGCTCAGCCTGCTGATGCGCAGCCTGTCGAAGAAAATGGGCGGCGGCATCGGCGAGAGCAAGGCCAAGGTCTATATGGAAAAGTCCACCGGCGTCACGTTTGCGGACGTTGCCGGACAGGACGAGGCCAAGGAATCGCTCGTGGAGATCATCGATTTCCTGCATAACCCGCAGAAATACGCCGCCATCGGCGCGAAGCTCCCGAAGGGCGCGCTGCTGGTCGGCCCTCCGGGCACCGGCAAGACGCTTCTGGCCAAGGCCGTCGCGGGCGAGGCAAGCGTTCCGTTCTTCTCCATTTCCGGCTCCGATTTCGTGGAAATGTTCGTCGGCGTCGGCGCAAGCCGCGTGCGCGATCTGTTCCAGCAGGCGGCGAAGGTCGCCCCGGCTATCATCTTTATTGATGAGATCGACGCCATCGGCCGCACGCGAGACTCCAAATTCGGCGGCAACGACGAGCGTGAGCAGACGCTCAACCAGCTGCTGGCCGAGATCGACGGCTTTGATTCGAGCAAGGGCGTCGTGATCCTTGCTGCGACGAACCGGCCTGAGATCCTCGATAAGGCGCTGCTGCGCGCGGGCCGCTTTGACCGCCGCATCATCGTCGACCGGCCCAATCTCGCCGGACGCTACCAGACGCTGCGCGTCCACACAAAAAATATCAAGCTGGCCGAGGATGTCGACCTGCACAAGATCGCGCAGGCGACTGCGGGCGCGGTCGGTGCAGACCTTGCCAACCTCGTCAACGAGGCGGCGCTGCGCGCCGTACGCATGGGGCGCAAGGCTGTCAACCAGCAGGATCTGCTGACGTCCTTTGAGCTTGTCATCGCGGGCACGGAGAAGAAGGGTACCGTTCTGACCGACACCGAAAAGCGCATCGTGTCCTACCACGAGGTTGGCCACGCGCTGGTCGCGGCGCTGCAGAAACACTCACAGCCCGTCTCCAAGATCACCATCGTCCCGCACACCTCCGGCGCACTGGGCTACACCATGCAGATGCCGGAGGAGGAAAAGTTCCTGTCCAGCAGGGAAGAACTCATCGTCGAGCTTCAGACCATGCTGGGCGGCCGCGCCGCCGAACAGGTCGTCTTCGGTATTGCCACGACCGGTGCGTCAAACGACATTGAGCGCGCGACGGAGCTGGCCCGCAAGATGGTCACGCAGTACGGCATGAGCGACAAGCTCGGCCTCATGGCGCTGTCGACCGTCTCGAATCCGTATCTCGACGGCAGCACGATGATGAACTGCGCCGACTCCACCTCCTCCGCGGCGGACGAAGAGATCCACAAGCTGCTCATGGACTGCTACGCGGACGCGAAAAAGCTTCTTGTCGAGCACCGTTCGCTTCTTGACGAGATCGCGATGTACCTGCTGAGCAAGGAGACCATCACGGGCGACGAGTTTATGGCCTACGTCAACGCCGACAGCAAAAGGCTGACGGACGGCAGCGAGGCGGAAGAACCGCCCGAGCAGACCGAGGCCCCGTCCGAATCCGAATAAAACCACTCGTGCCCCTGCTGGAAAGCGGGGGCACAGTTCGTTTGTCCCAAACTCCCGGCCTTCTCCTGCCGTGGAGAGGTGCATTTTCAGGGAAAATGACGCAGAGGAGTCCGGGGAGCTCCCGTGCCGGTGCGGCACAGAAAAAACAGCGCGATCCCGCTTGACGCGCAGGGGGAAAGCCTCTATAATAGGGAAGCTTTTGCGGCAAATGATACGAAAAAGAGGAACTGTCGTTATGGCAAGATCGCGTTCCGCCCGTGCGGGCGGTATCCAGATGACCGAAGGGTCACTATACAAAAATATCCTGCTGTTCAGTGTCCCGCTGATCTTCTCACAGCTTTTGCAGGTGCTGTTCAACATGGCGGACGTCGCTGTTGTCGGGAAATTTTCCAGCGCGACGGCGCTCGGCTCCGTCGGCTCTACGTCAACGCTCGTCACGCTGTTTACAGGCTTTCTGATTGGGCTTTCCAATGGCGTCAATGTCCGCGTAGCGCAGTATCTCGGCGCACGTCAGGAAGAAGACACGCGAAATTGCGTCCACACGGCGCTGATCTTGTGTACGCTGTCCGGCCTCGTGATCGCGGTTCTTTGCTTTTTCCTGGCCGCGCCGATGCTGGAGCTGCTGAAAACGAAAGACGATCTGCTGCCCGGCGCAGTGCTCTATTTCCGCATTTATGCGCTCGGCATGCCCGCGCTCGGCATTTTCAACTTTGGCAACGCCGTCCTGAGCGCCAGCGGCGACACGAAGCGGCCCCTGGCCTATCTGACGGCGGCAGGCATCCTGAATGTGATCCTGAACCTGTTCTTCGTCATCGTCTGCAAAATGGCCGCCGACGGCGTGGCGCTGGCAAGCATCATCTCACAGTATCTGTCGGCGGTTCTGGTGCTTCTGCACATGACGCGGCTGACAGACAGCTGCCGCGTGGAGTGGAAGCTTCTGCGCCTGCATGGCAGCGAGGTCGGGCGCATTCTCGGCCTCGGCGTCCCGGCGGGGATCCAGCATATGATCTTTGCGGTCGCGAATCTGTTCATTCAGGTCGGCATCAACTCGTTTGATTCGACCGTCGTTTCCGGCAACTCCGCCGCGGTCAACGTGGACAACGTGATTTATAATGTCATGGCCGCGTTCTATACCGCCTGCTCGACCTTCATGGGCCAGAACTGGGGCGCAGGGAAAAAGGACCGGATGATGAAGAGCTATTACATCAGCCTCGGCTATTCGTTCGCGATCGCGGCGGTTCTCGGCGCGGCGTTTCTTCTGTGCGGCGAACCGTTTCTGTACATCTTCACAAACGACGCGGACGTCGTCGCCGCAGGCATGGAGCGGATGCGGATCATGTGCTTCTCCTACTGCGTCAGCGCCTTCATGGACTGCACCATCGCTGCCTGCCGCGGCCTTGGCCGCAGCTTTGTGCCGACGGTGATCGTGATCATGGGCTCATGCGTGTTCCGCGTGATCTGGGTCTATACGATCTTCGCGCATTTCCACACCATTCCGTCTTTGTATCTGCTCTACATCTTCTCGTGGACGATCACTGCCGCGGCGGAGATCCTCTATTTCATTCGCTGCTGCCGCCGTCTGCGCACGGCGCAGACAGCCTGACGAAGACGCGCACGATTCTGGTCATATCTCCGCGTGATGGTTCGGATCTCACGCGGATATAAGCTGCTATGATGTGCCCCCCGGCCCTGTCCAGACGCGGACAGGGCCGGGGATTTTCCATTCGTACGCATATTCGCCGATTTTTGACTTGAGAAGTGCGGGAAAGCGTGATAAAATAAATCAAATTGGACCCTTCACGAAAAGGAGCAGAGAATACTATGGCACTGAGAAAGATCGTGACGGTGGGCGACCCCATTCTGACGAAGGTCTGCCGTCCTGTCACAAGGTTTGACCAGAAGCTTGCGATTTTGATCGAGGACATGATCGAGACGATGCACAACGCGAACGGCGTGGGCCTTGCTGGGCCGCAGGTCGGCGTGATGCGCAGGCTCTGCGTCGTCGATACCGGCGAGGAAGACGTAGAGCTTGTGAACCCCGAGGTCGTCGAGGTCAGCGAGGAAACGCAGACCGGCGTGGAGGGCTGTCTGAGCCTGCCCGGCAAATACGGCATCGTCACCCGTCCCGAGCACGTTGTTGTCCGCGCACAGGACCGGAACGGCGACTGGTACGAATATGAGGGCGAGGATATCGTTGCCCGCTGCTTCCTGCACGAGATCGACCATCTTGACGGCCATATGTACACCGAGATCGCCGAACGGATGCTCACGCCGGAGGAGCTGGAGGAGATGACCCGGCAGGAGGAAGAGGAGGACGGGGAATGAGACTCGTCTTCATGGGCACGCCCGAGTTTGCAAGGGCGTGTCTGAAAAAGCTGCATTCGGACGGCTTTGACATTGCCGCCGTCTATACCAAGATCGATACGCCGAAAAACCGCGGCATGAAGCTCATCCCGTCGCCCGTCAAGGAATATGCCCAGTCTGTGGGCCTGCCGGTGTATCAGCCGCAGTCCTTCCGGGACGAGGAGACGGTGCAGCAGCTGCGGGAGCTGAAGCCCGATCTGCTGGTCGTCGTTGCCTACGGCAAAATTTTGCCGCAGGCCGTGCTGGATATCCCGAAATACGGCGCGATCAATATGCACGGCAGCATCCTGCCGCAGCTTCGCGGCTCCGCGCCCGTGCAGCGCTCCATCCTGAACCACTGCGATGAGGCCGGCGTCACCGCCATGTACCTCTCCGCAGGCATGGACGAGGGCGATATCATTGAGATCCGCAAAACGGCAATCCAGCCGCTGGAAACCTCCGAGGAGCTGATGGCGCGCCTTGCGCAGCTCGCCGCGCCCCTCTGCGCCGATACCGTCCGCTCGATCGAGGCTGGGACGGCTCCGCGCATCCCGCAGGACAGCGCCCGCGCGACCTACGCGCCCATGCTGTCCAAGGAGGAAAGCCCCATCGACTGGAACCAGCCCGCGAGATTCATTGTCGACCACGTGCGCGGCCTTGTCCCGTGGCCCGTCGCCACGGCGGAGCTTGGCGGCACGGAATTTAAAATTTACCGCGTGGAATATGCCGATCAAAAAACGGAGAAAGCCCCAGGTTCGCTCGTCGCGCTGACGAAAAAGGGCCTGCTCGTCGCCTGTCAGGACGGCAATACCGTTCTTGTCCGTGAGCTGCAGGCCAAGGGCGGCAAGCGTATGCCCGCCCCCGATTATTTCCGGGGACATCCGATCACCATCGAATAAGAGGTAGCTATGAACGCAAGAACGACGGCGCTGTCCGCGCTGATTGCCATGCGGCGGCAGAACGCCTGGGCCGACGGCGCGCTGAAGGACTATACGGCCCGTGACCGGCTCGACCGCCGCGACGCGGCGCTGGCTGCAAGGCTGTTATATGGCGTGGTGCAGAACCGGATGCTGCTGGACTTTTATCTTGCGCAGGCCGTAGCGTCCCCGCTGACAAAATTACAGCCGGTCGTGCTTGATATCCTGCGTCTCGGCGCGTATCAGATCTTATTTCTGGATAAGATCCCTGTCTCTGCCGCCGTCAATGAAGCGGTCGAGCAGACGAAGACCTATGCGAACAAACGCGCCGCCGGTCTGGTCAACGGTTCGCTGCGCACCCTTGCCCGCAGAAAGGACGAGCTGGAAAAGCCGCACGATCTGGCCACGAAATACTCTCACCCGCAGCCGCTCGTCGACTGCCTGCGTGCGTCCATGGACGAGGAAACGCTCGAAGCCTTCCTCGCCGCCGACAACGACATTCCCAAAACGGCGCTTCAGGCAAATCCCCTGAAGGCATCTGCAGAGCAGGTGGCTGCCGCGCTGGACGAAGCGAGGATCGCCTGTGAGCCGCACCCGTGGCTGCCCGGCTGCTTCCTCGTCTCCGGCACGGGCAATCTCGAATCGCTGCCGCTGTTCCAGTCCGGCGCGGTCTATGTGCAGGACGCCGCCGCAAAGCTGGCCGTGCTTGCCTCCGGCGCGGCGCCCGGCATGCGCGTGCTCGACTGCTGTGCGGCCCCCGGCGGCAAGAGCTTCGCCGCCGCCATGCAGATGGAAAATACGGGCAGCATCCTGTCCTGCGACCTGCACGCGCATAAGATTTCCCTGATCGAAAAAAATGCCGCCCGGCTCGGCATTTCCATCCTGAAGGCCGAACAGCGCAGTGCGTCGGAGTTTGACCCCGCGCTCGAAGCGCAGTTTGACCTCGTCATCGCTGACGTGCCGTGCTCCGGCCTCGGCGTCATCCGCAAAAAGCCGGACATCCGCTATAAGCCGCTGGACGCCATCGAGCGCCTGCCGGAGGTGCAGCGCGCCATTCTGGAAACCGTCAGCCGCTATGTAAAGCCCGGCGGCGCACTCCTTTACAGCACCTGTACCGTCCGAAAAGAGGAAAACGAGGCTGTCGCCCTGCCGTTTTTGCAGGCACACCCGGAATTTTCACTGGAACCGTTCCCAGTCCCGGACGGACTTGACCTTCCCAACGAGGGCTATGCCGCGCTCCTGCCGCACAAACACGCGGCGGACGGCTTTTTCATCTGTAAGCTGAGGAAACACGCATGAAACAGGATATCAAATCCATGACGCTGGCCGAGCTGCAAGACGCGTTCGCGGCGCTTGGCGAACCGAAATTCCGCGCAAAGCAGGTCTTCGCGTGGCTGCACCGCGGCGCGGTCAGCTTTGAGGCCATGACGAACCTCTCCAAGCCCCTGCGCGAAACGCTGGACAGCCTCTATTTCATCAATAAGCCCACCGTCGCCCGCAAGCAGATCTCCAGGCTTGACGGGACGATCAAATATCTCTGGAGGCTGCGCGACGGCAACTGCGTCGAATCCGTCGTCATGCAGTACCACCACGGCAACACCGTCTGCATCTCCTCGGAGGTCGGCTGCCCGATGGGCTGCAAGTTCTGCGCGTCGACCATCGGCGGCCTTGTCCGGCGGCTGGAGCCGTCGGAGCTTCTTGATCAGGTGCTTTTTTCCCAGCTGGATTCCGGCCTGGCGATCTCCAACATTGTCCTGATGGGCATCGGCGAACCATTGGATAACTTCGACAACGTCATGCGTTTTCTGGAGCTTGTCAACAGCCCGGACGGCATGAACATCGGGATGCGCCACATCAGCCTTTCCACCTGCGGCCTCGTCGACAAGATCGAACAGCTTGCCAAACGCGATCTGCAGCTGACGCTTTCCGTGTCCCTGCACTCGCCGGACGACGAATCGCGCAGTAAGATTATGCCCGTCAACCGCCGCTGGCCGGTCGACACGCTGCTATCTGCCTGCCGCGACTACTTCGCGAAGACCGGACGGCGCATTTCCTTTGAATATACCATGATCGACGGCGTGAGCGACAGCCCGGAGCAGGCGCAGCTGCTGGCAAAGAAGCTGGCCGGAATGGGCGCGCACGTCAATATGATCCCACTCAACAACGTCACTGAAAGCGGCCTGCATACCTCATCCAGACAGGCCATCCGCCGCTTCCAGACCATTCTGGAGGAAAACGGCGTCACCGCGACGCTCCGCCGGACGCTTGGCAGCGATATCGACGCTTCCTGCGGCCAGCTGCGCCGCAAATATGAATCAAACTGACTGAAGGAGGAATCTCCATGCAGACCTGGGGTTTGACCGATCCGGGCAATATCCGGCAGCAGAATCAGGATTCCTACGCGATCGTGCCGTTTGGCCGCGACCGTGTGCTCATGATCGTCTGCGACGGCATGGGCGGCGCGAAATCCGGAAACGTTGCCAGCAGCCTCGCCGTCGAGGTCTTCACGGACGAGGTGCGCCGCACGCAGCGCCCCGGCATGACACCGGAAAAGGCCGCCGCCATGCTCCGAAGCGCACTGGAGCTGTCCAACAGCGCTGTCTATGAGCAGTCGCAGCTGAGCGATGATTTTACCGGCATGGGCACGACGCTCGTCGCCGCCTGGATCAGCCGCGATCTGGCCGTCGTCATCAACGTCGGCGACAGCCGCGCCTACCACTTCACCCGCGAGGACGTGCGCCTTATCACGCGTGACCATTCCATGGTCGCCTACATGGTCGAGCGCGGAGAGCTGACGCAGGAACAGGCCAAGCTCCACCCCGGCAAAAACGTCATCACCCGCGCCGTCGGCACCGAGCCGGAGGTCGAGGGCGATATCTTCACCTGCCGCCTGCGCCGCGATGAGTGCATTCTGCTCTGCTCTGACGGCCTTTCCAACGAAATGGCCGATCAGGAAATGCTCTTTGAGGTCGTCCACGGTCTGAGCAAAAGCGACTGCTGCCAGCGGCTGCTGCACATCGCCAAGAACCGCGGCGCACCCGACAACGTGACCGTCACGCTGGCGGCTGTTTGACGGGAGGGCGCATAGGATGAAATTTTTCGGAAAGGAGCGAGCCTGATGGACCGATACATCGGAAAGCTGTTGGATAACCGCTACGAGATCCTTGAAAAAATCGGCTCCGGCGGCATGGCAGACGTCTACAAGGCCCGCTGTCACCGCCTCAACCGGCTCGTGGCCATTAAAATATTAAAGGAAGACCTCTCGCAGGATGCAGAGTTCCGCCGCCGCTTCCACGCCGAATCGCAGGCCGTCGCCATGCTCTCGCACCCGAATATCGTGAGCGTCTACGACGTGTCGCGTTCAGACAACATCGACTACATCGTCATGGAGCTGATCGAGGGCATTACCCTCAAGCAGTATATGGAGCAGAAGGGCACGCTCAACTGGCGCGAGGCCCTGCACTTCTCCACGCAGATCTGCAAGGCACTTGAGCACGCGCACAGCCGCGGCATCGTCCACCGTGACATCAAGCCCCATAATATCATGATTTTGAAGGACGGCAGCGTCAAGGTCGCGGACTTCGGCATTGCCCGCGTCTCCTCCGCACAGAACACCCTCACGCGCGAGGCGCTCGGCTCCGTCCACTATATCTCGCCCGAGCAGGCCAAGGGCGCGCAGGTCGACTGCCGCGCCGACCTCTATTCTCTCGGCGTCGTCATGTACGAAATGCTGACGGGCCGCCCGCCGTATGACGGCGATACGCCCGTTTCTGTCGCCATTCAACACATTAACGGCCATCCCACCATGCCGCGTGAGCTGAACCCCTCCATTCCGCTCGGCCTTGAGCAGATCACCATGCACGCCATGACGGCGGAGCTGTCGCACCGCTATCCCTCGGCGACCCGTATGCTCCACGATCTGGAGGAATTCCGCAAGGAGCCGAACATCGTCTTTGACTTTACCGCCGAGGCCGACAGCATCGACGTGCAGCGCCTGCTGAACGACCCCGATTATATGCCCAAGACGCTGGGCCGCACGAACGCGGTCAAGGGCGCGCTTGCCGACGCGGTCGCGAAGAAAAAGCAGCTCGAGCAGGACAAAAAGGCCCAGCAGGACGCCTCCCGGCGCGGCAGCCGCATCGCGGTCATCGCCGGCGTCGTCTGCATCGCGCTGGCAGTGATCGTCATCTGTTATTTCCTGTACAATTATTTCTTCT
>OMCL01000266.1_pt1 | contig 10006 bp, 11 predicted proteins | sample 1645071 | NCBI WGS metagenome assembly OMCL01 (sample SAMEA103958162, study PRJEB25191) | human gut metagenome
ATATTTTATATTTTATCATGGAAGGATTTATTTACACAACTTTTTCTATACTCTTAGAATATATTTAAATATAATCTTGCTTTTTTACTATTCCTCTAATATATATTTTGTTCTTGATCCTTCATTGTCTTTAAAAGTTACCTCCGTAATTTCATCACATTCCTCACACTTTATATATAATTTTGTTACTATAGAATCTTCACCATGCTCATCTCCTATTATAGTAACCTTTTTACTTTTACAGTTTTTACATATAAATTGAGAAATAGGATCAAATATTTTGTGTTGAATATTTTCATATATACTTACTAATGAAATAATTAATGCAATACATGTTGATGCTTCATATATTGTAGTATTTTGTGAGTGTGTTATTTTGTTAGCATAATCCCATGTTGCTTCTGTTATTTTTTTTATATAACTTCTGTAATCACTATTTTCACTATCATTTAAATAAAATTTTATAAACAATTCTGCTTTCTTTTTAAAATTTGATTTTTGAGGTTGTTCTTCTTCTCCTTCCATACCAAGTTTATAAATTGCATTTCCAAGTTCTATTAATATTTCTCTACATTGAACACCAATTGCTTGAAAATCTTCTACTTCCTTTGCACTTTCTAATTGATCTGCAGTATTTCTAAGCTTTCTTAATAGTACTGGTGTTATTTCTATACCTAGTGTTGCTGCTTTGATATAATCTTCAGAAGTATATTCTTCCCTAGCTTTCATCATTCTACTCATTAATCCTATATGAAAAGAATAAACTTCATCAGATGTGAGATATAAAGCATCTTGTGAGTATAAATTCATTGGCAATTCTTCTCCTTCAACTACCCACCAATTTCCAGCTGTATCTGTTTTTACATTCCATACATTAACTTCAAATTCTAAATCATCAAATGAGCTTTCAATTTTAGCACTAATTACTTTGCATTTTCCCCCATTTTGTTCCTCTACATACTCTATAACTTCATCCATGTTTCGTTTCAATTCATGTTCTCCTTTTATTTAAAATTTTTCTAATATATCTATTATAGCATTAAGATTATTCTTCATAAGTTTCTATAATTCTTTTACTTCATCAACATTTAGCAAAACCTAATATTTCATATTTCTTATCTCTCTTCTATGACTTATTATTTATCATTTACTTGCCATTTGCCATTCTTTTTGCCGTTTTTTCTTTCTATTAAACCTTTTTCTTGCATTTCTGTCATATAAGTTTTTACAGTTCTTACAGATTTATTAATCTGTCTTGATATTTCTTCCTGAGTAGTTGCTGTTTCAACAATTGGAAATGTGTATCCAACCTCTAGTACGTTTTTTGTATTATTCTTAAAGGTTTGTTCAATTTCAAATGTACCAAATTTTCCTATTACATTTCCATTTATTTTTACCTTTTTAAGAGCTAATTCTTTTAAATCTACTATTTCCATATTAATCCTCCATCATCTTTTCTACATATTTTTTTACATTTTCTATAATATGCTTATATTTTTCTCCATTTTCCTGTGAATAGTGAATTTCAAATATATTACATATATTTTCTTTAATGTATATTTCTTTTTCAGGATCTTTTGTTATAGTTAAATCAGCTTGCTTTTCATTGTGATCTTCTAGTATATATTCTCTTATTTTATTTAATGGCATATATTCTGATTGTAGTTTTTTTATTAGAAGTAATCTTTCTAAGTGTTTATCATTATATAAGCTATTTACGCCATTTCCATCTGGTGGTAAAAGCAAACCTTTGCTTATGTAATAATGTATGGTTCTTTTAGTAACACCTGCCTTTTCAGCAAGTTCTGATACTTTATATTCCATTTTCTCACCTCTCTGTTCTTATTTTATCATCGTTACGTAACGATGTCAATATGTTTTTAAAATTTAACAAAAAAATACCAGAAAAATTTTCTGGTATTTTTACTTTCTTTTAAATATTCTTTTTATTTTATCAAATATCTTTTTTATAAGACTACTTTTTCCACAATTTATCACAGCTTGTGTATAATTAGGTTCCTTTTCTTTGTTTTTAAATAAATTTTCTGTACTATATTTTTCTTGAATTTCTTTTTGATAATTAATTTCATTTTGTTTATATTTTTCAAGTAAAATATTTTTTTCTTCTTGATTTTTATTTATATATTTTAAATATAAATATGAAATTAGTGTCTTAGTATCCTCATCTTCTATTTGCTCATATAATGGAATTTCTTGATTAAATGAAAACTTATAATTATTGGCTTTGTTATTTATTAAATTTTGCTTCACTTCATCTGGAAGGTCATTTAATAATTCAAGTTCTTTCAAAATAATATATGTCTCTGAATAAGCTTTTTTACTTATTGTATTAATCATTTCTTTCTCCTTCTTGTTCCTTGGTTACATCAATATTCTTTGATAATTCTGTTGGCATCCTTTTAATTTGTGATGCTCTTAGCCCGATTCTCTGCCGAATGCATTACCATACTGCTTAAGTATGAAATATTATTTTGTTTTTGCGTTGCTACATAATGTCGCCCTTCAGAGAATAATTTTGCCTGTTCTTCTGCAGTTAAACTTTCTGTACATTTTGCCTGTTCTTCTGTCGAAATATTAAAAACCTTAAAACCCTTATGTCCAAAATCTTTTGTAGATTTTAAGCAAAACCTCAAAGGATATCTTTTTGCTACTATATTCTCTCTATCCCATGTTAAATCTGTCCAATAATTTTTTCCATCCAAAGTTACCATATTCCATGCATGACCTACAGGATCTTTTATATAATATTGTGCTCCTTCATCCCTATCAATGTTACCACCTGCAAATTTTGCTGTTATTCCACAACACTCTAATGTATTCCTTAAAATATCTGCATATCCAGCACACACACATTTGCCTTGCACTAATCCTCCATATAAGTTTCTACATGTTGTTTGCAATTTATCATCTTTTCTTCCCTCTTGTGAAATCGCATAATCGTCATATTTCATTAGTTCTGCAAGTTTTGTATATACTTGACTAAATATTATTTTTTCTCTGTCTTCTACTCCTTCTTCTGGCATTTGTATCTCTGAAATTATTTCATCTATTTTCTGTCTTGCCATCATATACTCTTCTCTTGTATATGGCTCAGCTTGTTCCTTTACTGAGTTTTCTAAATCTTGTATTTCTACGTTTTGTATATTCGGATTTTCTTGCATTATTTTTGTTGATAATTCATTTGCACTTCTAATTATTATTTTAGATGGTACTTCTAATTTCTGCGCACTTGATACTCTCAAAAAATTATTTACATCTGTAACTATTCTTATTCCTTTTGCTTTATTTAATGTAGATATGATATTAGCTAATTCTTCGTCACTCGGTGTAAATGAATCATCAATAGTAATATTTAATCCTTGTATCATTTCATAATCCACGTCTTCTTTTGTATCTAAATATGTTTGAATATCTATTTTCTTGCTCTTATATGCTTCAGCAATTTTTTCTAATTTATTATTTCCTGTTTCAATTCTTCCATTATGTTTTATTAATAATTTTATCATTTGTTCAAAACTTTTTGGATCGATTTGATTGCCTTTTATTGAAATAGATACATTTTCGTTTAATTCAGAAATAATATTTGGATTTGTTATATTGCATTTATCTAATGACAATCTTTTTAACCCTTTGAATTTACTAAATGTTTTTGCATCTTTTTCTGATAAATCAATCCCTCTTAATTGTATATTTTCAACATTTTCATTTAATGCATCTAAAAAACTAGTATCAAATTTTACTGGTGATTTTTTACCTAATACAGTTATCATAAATACTTTCAAGTTCATTTTACTTAAAATAGCTTGTAACTCTTGATTAAAACTAGAAACTTCTTCTTGTGTTAAACTCCTGGTATTTAATACAACGCTAATTTTTTGAATTTTGGCTAAATTTTCATCAGAAATTTCCCCATCATCTTCAATCAGCGGAAGTAGTTTTTCCCCATCATCTTCAATCAGCGGAAGTTGTATTTCCCCGTTATCATAGAACTGTGTATTATATTCTGTTAGTGCTGAATTTAAACTCGATATTAGTTCACAACTATTTATTTTCATTTGTTACTCCTTTTATGTATTGTATTATACTATATATGTTTCTATTTTTACAAGGAATTTTTATTTATTTTTTAATTTCTTATATGCTATATAGCCTCCTCCACCCATTAATCCTAATGTTGTAAAACCTGCTAGTACATCTGAAATATTTTCTTCATCTTTGGCTTCAATATTATTATTTACTTCATTATTTTCATAAGATTTTACAATATTATTAGTAGTGTTTTGTTCATTTTTTTCTTCATTTTTTGCTATAGCTGAATTTGTTGAATTGACTGTTTTTGAATTATTGTTTTTTGACTTGTTTGAATTTGAACTTTTATTTGTAGATTTTGGTTTTGATGATGTTTTGGTTGAATATGGACACGCTCCATTTGGATGCAAATGCGCTGGATAGCCACCACAGTGGTAATGATAACTTCCCAATCCACTTTTATTTTTATTATCTCTATGTCCTCCACTTGAATCTGTCTTTCCTTGATGAGCATTCACACAACCACCTGCAAAAATTACAAATAAAATAACAAATATTGATATAATTCTTATTTTGTTTTCCTTCATAATTACGTACCCCCTTAGTTATCATATCAAATATATCATGCATAATTTGTCGAATTTTGCAAAAGTTGTTCATTTTTCGACAAACTTTTGTTGATTTAGTGTAACCTTCGGGTTATGAGGCGTAGTTGAAAAGTTTGTGTAATTTAGTGAAATCAATGGTTTTAGCTGATATTTCAATAAAAATTGGGGAAATGGTTTTTCGAACATTTGTGTATTTTTTGGAACTTTTTTGAGAAGTTTTTCCCCAACTTTTCCCCAATTGTTTTTAGCAAAAATTAGAAATAAAAAATGGGAAACCTGAAAATAAAATTTGGAGGTTTTGATTATGAATAAAATTACTTATCACAAAGAAGGAGATTATTTGATTCCTGATTTAATTATGGAGAATTCTTACAAGAATTATCATATTGGAAAATATGGTAGATTAAGGTTAAATTATATTAAAAATTATAAAAGAGGCTTATATACCGAATTAATGATAAATGGAACACTCACTAAACATCTTGCTGATATTGAAAATGCGGTTAATAAAAGAATTGGTTTAATAATTAAACAATTAGCTGAATCAGAAAATGTTATTAAAGATTTAAAAAGTAGTAATCAACTTGCTTGGGTTCAAGCAATGAATAGCATTAAAAATCGTGCTGAAGAAATTGTTTATAATGAGATTATTTATGTGTAGGAGGATTTGATATATGAGTTTTAGAGAAGTTAATGATGATATTTTAAAAGAGCTTTGGGAATACAGAGACCAAACTGAATTTGCATACATGACTAAGGAAGATAAAAAACATATGATTTATTTTGATGAGATTACAGAAAAAATTTTAAACAGCATTCCAAAACAAAACAGGAAATTTGTTAGGCAACAGCTTAATAAACTTGATGATAATTTTTCTGATTATATTGGCTATTGGAGTGAAAAGTATTATAGAAATGGCTTTGTTGATGGTATACAGATGATTATTGGGTGTGTTAATAATTAACTATCATAAATTAAACTTTATAATAAAATACCTGAAGTGAATTATAAAACTTCAGGTATTTTTACTCGGGTTTTTATAGCATTTATCTAGGTACTTATGAACAAATGAAATTATTGTTAATATATCTAATGCTTCATTTTCATCTTGTTTCCAATTTATTTTTGGAGTATGTGCCATCGGATTTCTGACTAAATGAAATAACGAAATTAATAATTCTTTTAACCCGTTATATTCGTTTTTTTCAGAATCTGTAACTAACATATTCAAAACTATATATGGATCTTTAGTAGCAAATGCAGTTTGAAATAGTTCATTTCCATCAGACTTTAATCCTGAAATTTCTCTTACTCTTTCTGCTATTCCTTTCGTAGCTTCAAAAACTGCATCAAAATAATCTTTTCTTAAATAATCTTTTATGCAATATTTCACCACTTCACTATGTATATTTCTATCATACATCTTTTTCTTCAATGAATTTACTCTTCTATCAACTTCATCTAGACTGTTAGCTTTAACAATTTCAATTAATTTGCCTGATAAATCAATTTGACATCCTAATAACAATAATATTTTATTTAATTCTTCTAATATAAATTTATATTGATTTTTTTCTCTAATTTAGTGTAATTGATTGGATTCATTACAATTTCAATAAAATTTATAATTTTGTTGAAATTATGAGTAGAATTTATTTCATTAATCAAGCAGTTATATAACCAATCTCTCTTATTAAGACCAACTCTATAATATAAGCCATTATTAAAAGAACCATCACTGACTAGTGTTATTTTACTTTCTTTTAAATATCTCTCTAATTCACTCTTAGTTAATCCTCGACTAGTATCAGCAATAATAGCTGATATACTATGCAAATTTTGTTCTGTAAATATTCTATTTAAATTCATTTCTACCTCTCTATTTGCTAATATTATTACTTGATTTAAAATGTATTTATATTGTTTTAATTTCCTGTATTCTCGAAATTATTTTGTCTATATTATCTTTTTGATCTATTTTTTGTAAAAAATTTATCGCATTATAATGAAAAGAGTTATAGGTTGTTTCTTCTGAAATTTTATATATTAAATCAATAAAATCATTTTTTTCTTCTTCTAATAGATTATTATATATTTTTTTCATATAGTATTCATTGCTTTCCCTTACAAATTGATATTCTGTAATTATTGATTTTAGTTTATTTCTATTTGATATATTAAATTTGTCAAATCCAATGTTCAAAAATCTCTTTAAAGAACTAGTATAATTAAAATCAACATCTTTTCTTGTATAAAAATCAAAAAATTTATCAACAGCCTCATCATATTTTTTCTCATCAATTAATTTAAAAATAGGTATACCATATAAAACCTGTATTGTTTCTTTATTATACTTTTTTACTTTGCTTGCATTCAGATTAAGTCCCAAACAATTTAATTCTCTTGAAATTACATACATAATATTATTTAATTTTTCAATATTTTTTACAATTATTATTTGATCATCTGCATATCTAATATATATTGCATTAGATATATCACAAATTTGTTTTACTGTTTTATCATAATTTTGTAAATAGAAATTTGCTAATAATCTTGATTGATCTCCAAATTCATTTTGAGGAATTCCAACTGACTTCAAATGATATTTATCATTTTTTAGATTCCAATTTCTCAAAAAATACATTAACATATTAATAAATTCCAATTTCTCACTTGGTACTGATACTAGCAATTTCTTTTCTAATAAGCTTAAATTTATATTATCATAAAAATTGGCTATATCTAATTTTAATATTATATCATCTTCATTTAGTGTTTGAATTTGATTAAATAGTATATTCTGAAATTCTTTCCAATTCTTGTTCCATAAAGTAGGATTATAACTTTTATATACATATTCTATTTCTGCATCTTCTTCTATTTTTATTTTATTACCAATTCTCCAACCACCATATGTATTCTCTGTTCTATTAATTGCTATCTCATCTTCTAACATTTTACATACAAAATAATATAATAGTTCATCTTTAATAGATAATATAGGTATTATTCTTGCAACATTATTCGTTTTATATGTAAAAAGTTTTTCATCTATTACATCCGTTCTATATTCATAATTATTTAATTCATCATATAATCTTAAGATTATTTCCTTATATTCTTTTTTATCTACATTTCTATTTATTTTTATTGTAGATTCTTTAACAATCTTGTCATATAAACTACTTGAAAAGAAATTTAAAAATTCTTCCTCATTTTTTATAAATTTCATAATTTCCTCTTTTACTATATAATTAAATATTAATTTATTTTCCATTCCCCATTTTTCTTACTATTTTTTCTTTCTATTAAACCTTTTTCTTGCATTGCTGCCATATATGTTTTAATAGTTCTAACAGATTTATTAATTTGATTTGCTATTTCTTCCTGCGTTGCCCTTGGATTTATTTTTAATATATTTATTATTGCCTGTTCTTCTAAAGTGCAATTATTGCCCTTTAAATTATTTTCATTTGCACTTTGAATATTATCTATATGTGTATATCTATTCTTTAACTCATAATTGCTATTTGTAAGTAAATTATAAAAGAATTTTTCTAAAAATGAAGTATCTTCAAATATGTTCTTTTGAAAATTTGTATAATTGGCTCTTACTAATGAATTTCTAAAATACCATGAGTTATCAGCAAATACTTCGTCATTAATATTAAATCCAAAAGTTCTTAAATATTTTATTATAAATACAGCCGTTGTTCTTGTATTACCTTCGCAGAATGGATGTATTTGCCACATATTTGCAGTAAATGAGCATAAATGTTTTATAGATTCTTCTAAACTTAATCCTTTATATGAAAAAACTTTTTCTTGTTCAAAATCATATTCTAAAGTTTCTTTTATATTTTGAAATGAAGCATATGTTACTGTGTCTCCATTTAATACCCATTCTTTTTTAGTAATATTATAATCTCTATAAATTCCTGCTCCATCAAAAATATCTTCAAATAATCTTTTATGAATATTTAATAACTCTGCTGGAGAAAAGTTAAAAGCCTTTTCACTTAGAATCTCTGTTATTCTTACTGCAACTTTATCTGCTTCTTCATTATCTTTTTCAACTTTTTTTCTGCTATCTTGAACTTCATAATATTCATCTATTCTATTTTTAGCTTCATAAATATCTATGTTACCTTCGATATGATCTTTTGCAGTTTTAATTAAATATTTCGAAGTCTTTAATCCATCTACATCTTGCAAACCTATAGCTGTTTCCCATGTTTTAGTCTTCTCTACACGATTTGGTTCACCTTGTTTTATATATTCTGATAATTCCAAATTCCAATCTTCTTTTTTATCCATTAGAAATACCTCCTATATATATTATATCAGTTATTAGATACAATATCAATATTTAAAGTGCAATTTTTGCACTTTAAAATGTGAGAATTGCACTTTATCTATATATAATAAATATGAACTAATTGTGTCTATTTCTTATATTCTTTATACTCAGCTTTTTCTTTCAAATCATATACATAATCTTCTATTTTAATAATATCAGAATCTATATAAAACAAACTATAAATTAATCCAATAATATCATAATGTATTCCAATGACTTTATCAAGTGTTCCATCAGAAGTTAGTGAAGCAAAATAATCTGCTCTACTCTCATTATATTCATCATGAATATAATCAAATACTCCATGACCAATTTCGTGAAACAATACTTCTTCAAAAACAATTTCAAATAATTGGGCTATATCAGTAATTTCTGGATCTTTAAATCTTTCAAAATTATCTTTACAAAATTTATTTATTAATTCTGGACATATTAAAATAAATCTCTTACACTTTTTCATCTCTTCTAGATCTTGTTTGCTAACTTCAGACTCTAATAACTCAAATATTTTTTCATTATAATGACAATACATGCCTAATACATCAGAAATATCTCTAGGGCTATTATTTAGGTTGTTACAATCATATCTAAATATTCCAAGCTTAAGCATTGCATTCTCTGATAATGTAAATATATTATCAAAGTAAAATGTTCCAATATAATTTATTAACGCCATTTTTATAAAAACACTTTTTTGCATATAATTATTTAAATACAATATTTCACCAGAATCTTCAAAACCTGGATCTTTTAATAATTCTGTTGGAGTAATTGCATCTAACAAACTGAATAATTGTCTATAATATTTATTTCTAATAGATTTTATTTGATATATATAATCATTATTCATTTCAATAGTTTTTTTATCATATTTTATTATTACTTTGTCTTCAGTCTTAATTCTATTACATATTTCATTTATTTGATAATTCTCAACAATATTTTTTATTTTTTTTAATTGTTCAATATCTAAATGTTTAAAAT